>Ga0118677_10000164_pt1 | contig 136009 bp, 95 predicted proteins | sample AliMusrvi5mmetaG_FD_86154 | JGI IMG/M metagenome (GOLD analysis project Ga0118677, IMG submission 86154) | reverse complement strand
AATATTGTCTAGAATACTGGGTCCATTATAGTCAGTCCAGGCAAAAGGAAATAGTCAGGTTGCAAAGATTGCTTTTGAACGTGGCAATGATATCTGGACAGCTAATCCGGATGGCAGCGGTCAGAAGCTTGTTGTTAAGAATGGTCGGGTGCCTTGCTGGTCTCCGGACAGGAAGCGGTTGGCATTTGTTAGAGGGGGTAATATCTGGGTTGCAGAGGTTGGCAGCGGACATGAGCGGCAGATTACTCACAAGTGGAAGAAAGATGTAGACCCGGAAAGTGGAAACGATATTTCTCTGACCTGGAACAGGCGGTATAACCTGATCACGTTCTCGCACCCCGAGTCATTCAACATCGTGCCAGTGGGTGAGAAGAAAGGGAAAGTCGTCACCGGTATGTCCATCTATGACGTGTGGCCGGATAAACATAAGGGGATATACTGGGATACTCTTTATCCGAACTCAACGCAGCGAAAGCTGGGACCGAACAGCCAGGGGTTATACATCAGGTTCGATATATGGGACGATAATTCAACATTCATATTCTCCGAACACGATCATCCTGTATGGGATCCGTCAGGTACCCGACTAGCATTCTCACGCAATGGTGACCTCTGGGTATCCTCTGTATATACCGGCGATACCGGCGATCCTGCGGATCTGCCTAAAACATTCCTCTGGGAATGCAGCCGAGTAAAGGCTGCTGCAGAATATGATGCAGGCAACTGGCACAGTTCAAGAGCAACTACTGCAGTATCGAAATTGTCGTGGTCACCGGATGGACAATCTATACTTTGCAGTACCAGTCGAAGACGGGGCTCGGGTATCGATGAGGTACGCCTGGTGACATTCACATGGCAACCGCAAAAGGACCGCGAGCCTATTGTAAAAACGAATAAACGTCTCATGAGTGATGACGTAAGAGAGGCTTGCTTCTCACCAGATGGAAAGAGTTTCCTTTACGTCAACTACGAAGCTGAGGTACATATTAGAACGCTTGATGGCAAACACGACACCAAAATCCTGTCTGACGCGTATAATCCTGATTGGTAGTCCTATTAAGGCTGTTTTAGACAAGATTTATAGGATCTCATAGAAATGAGAGAGGCTTGTAACTGTGGACAACATGAATTTCCCGCGTTATGTATGGCAAAAAGCCAGTTGGCCTTTGCGATTGTTATCAGTTATAGCATTGATTTCGTCAATGATTATACCATATATGGAATGGTTGTCTTGTTTCCTCATTAAACCCCCATTGTTACCTGCGATTATAGTTGCAGCGTCTGCAATAATTTGTATATGGGGGGTAATGATTACTTCAGGAAAAGGTTCGGCTGTTTGGATCATCGTATGGCTGTGCTTCTTTGTAGTCCATGCAGATAGATTGTATCTCTATATAGTAAATTATAACTCACATTTGCTCGCAACGACTTTTTACATTATATTGCCACTAATACAGCTTTATGTGAGTGTAAAAGTCTATACTATATCGAGAAACATGCACAGGGATATTGGTCGTAATAGTAAAAGTTCGTTACTATCAGCTCTACAATTTTTTTTTCTGGCTGTATTTGTAGCAGCAGTTCTTTGTAATATGTTTTCTAGAACCGATTCAATAGGTTATCAGATCAAGAATATTAATGAATTGAGGCAAAGAATAAAATGCCTGACCATTCCCCAAAGTGCGAAATTGTTGCATGCAGATGACAGCACTTTCCAGGATACCCTGATACAAGCACAATTGGAGATACCAACGTCCAGCATCGGTAGATTCGTCGATTCTATGCATGGTTCCGTAGAGATTTCCGAAACAGATAGAATGAATATCACCAACAATATTCTATCTTGGTGGAACCCGGATTCTGTGAGACATTTCAAGGCTATTAGAATTGAGTATAAAGAAGAATTATGCATTATTCTAATCAGCCTGGATAATCCGGATACTTCTGTAGTATACATCTGCTATAGTGAGGATTGATTATACTGCATTAAAGGATGTCTGGGGGATTTGTAGATAAGGAATACGTCTTGTGTCATTGTCTAGAAGACTAGTAAACAACCGACAAAAGGAGCAGAGATATGAATAGCCGCATTTATTCTAGATTTGTATTGTTGGTTTTTGCTGGCGCTCTTTTGTTGTCCGGAAGAGCGGTTTTTAGTGCTGCAGTTCCCGCCAGGGAAAGCCGAGTGGCGTTTTGTCGTGCGATGGCGAAGGTTCAGGATGGTTGGAGCAAGGTACAAGTGAGAGAGTTACTCGGTCAGCCGGATGATGTCTGGCCTGGGAATGACTCCCGTGTGATGTATGGTGATGTAGTATGGTGTTATGGAACAAACGGGCACCACACACTGCCTACCCTTGGACATGTTAGGTTCCAAAAAGGGAAAGTGTCGGAAATTGTCGGCGGCTGGGGTGATCCACCTTCTCCTGAGGTGATTTGCGAGGTTGAACTAGTTGACGCTTTGCGTCAAATTTACCGTCCTCCCGGCATAATATTCCAGACAGGTTCAGATTCGCAGCGCTTGATCCAGGTCTCCAACCTGTTAATCCCGAAGGGGCAGGAAAAGGCGCTTGCTATCATCGGAGAATACGACCGGATCTGGGAAAGGTTCAATTACGGCAACTGGCTGTTTTGGCTTGTGCGGGTGATGTTCACATCTAAACTCCCGAATGGAATCTTTGCCGTTCCTGAAGGCGGACTTCTTAAACCGAAGTCACTCGAAGAGTTGAAGAAATGGCCGACATACCCGGTGGTGATAATAGACGATGTGCCAGTCTGCCTCTATTTCGGAGGAGTGTTCTTTGCACATCCAGAAGAGTTCTTCACCTATTTCCAGGACCATCAAAAGGAGTGGACAATAAAGCGTACGATGCTTAGAGCACCCGATGATCCATTCCCAATCTACAAAAAACTCATTACCTCTGATTATTGGCCATTCCCACCAACCGATTTCAAAGAACACTTTTATTGGAATGAGGGATATGCACTGAAGGAGATTCTGACACTCGTACAGACTGCATATAGTCCTCAATGGTCAATGATGAACTCCATGTATATCAACGGACTCGATTATGATAAATATCATAAGGAATTTAAAGCGCTGGGGTGCAGGTGGGATACGGAAAAGCAAATGTACATGCGCAAGGATGGAGTCGTGCTGCCCTATCCGGTCGATGATTTTCCACAATACCAGTATCACTTTCGAGGAATCCCAAGTCTGGATATAACTATTACCTTCTCGCGCGATAATATTTTACTGGTCGATTCCACCCTGATCGTAAAAGAACTTGGAACAAAGAAGATTCGTAATGCAATCTTGGTAGTCGAGAATCCGGACTCTAAAGCGGAATTGGATTGGGTGTATATCAACGACCCAACGCACGCAAGTAAGGTAACCATGACCAAACAAAAAATACTCGCAAGCCCACCCCATAAAGCGCAATCAGAGAATGGCGCTACTTCCAGATTCGAACTGGCGAAGGGTAAACGAGTGCGGTTTGTGATTCTGTATGGCGGTAAGAAATATGCATCTCCGATCTATAAGCCGTAGGAAAGGAAGACTTCAGGCTTTAAGAGAGATTACAAAAGGATATATAGGATTTCTTACGATTGCACCATAGCTGAATAATACACGCATTGCAAACTCGTCTGTGAGATATTGATCATAAGACTATATAGCAACCGTTAAAAGGAGCAGATATATGCCTGATCGCATTTATTCTAGATTTCTATGGCCAGTATTCGGGTTGTTGGTGGTTGTTGCTGGCGTTATTTCGGTGTCAGGAACGGCGACTTGTGGCGATGCCGTTCCAGCCAGGGAAAGCCGGGCGGCGTTTTGCCATGCGATGGCAAAGGTACAGTATGGTTGGTCCAAAGAACAGGTGAGTCAGTTGCTCGGGTCGCCGGATGATATATGGTCGCGTAATGAACCAAGTCCTGAACAGATCTTCGGAGATGAAGCCTGGTGTTATGGGACAAATGGGCACTACACTCTTCCTACCCTCGGATATATCGTTTTCCGCAATGAAAAAGTCGAGTATATGGCCGGTAGTCAGGGAACTCCGCCTTCTCCTAATGTGATTGGCGAGGATGAACTGGTTCAGACGATGCGCAGAATCTACCTTCCACGTGGCAGGGACTACTATCTCCCTTCGGATTCGCTGCACCTAATCCAAGTCTCAAACCTATTGATCCCAAAGGGACAGAAAAAGGCACTTGCCATACTAGGTGAGTTTGGCAGAATTCAGTATGATGGTTTCCAGGATAACCTATGGCTCTATTGGCTTGTACGGGTGATGTTCACCTCTAACCGACCAGGTGGAGTCTTTCCATTTCCGATGATCGGAACTATTATTCCGGAACTACCCAAAGATTTGCGCAAATGGCCAATGTATCCAGTAATGATGGTTGACGATATACCAATTTGCTTCATTTACGGATGGTCTCGAGACGCACCCCCGGAACCGTTTAACAAGTACCTTCAGCAACATAAAAAGGAATGGAGCATAAAACTCAAGCAACTTAGACCACCGGACGACCCATTCCCTGTATTCCGAAAACTCATAACTTCTTCAACATGGCCATTCCCACGGGCTGCTCTAAGGAAAAATCATTCTTCAATACCTTATGATTACGAAGGGTCTGTGATGGACGACATTCTGCGCCTTTTACGAACTGCTTATCGTCCCCGGCTACCCGACAATAGATACATCAACAGACTGGAATATGATAAATATCACAAGGAATTCCTGGCATTAGGATGCAGGTGGGATACAGTGAAGCAAATGTACGTGCGCAAGGATGGGATTGTGCTGCCAGATACGGTCGATGACTACCAGCAATACCGATATCATTTCCGCAGGATTCCAAGACTGAACATTTCGATAACGTTCTCACGCAGAAGCAGTTCGATGGTCGATTATAGGGTGAGTGTAAGCGAACTGGGAACGGGGAAAATTCAACCTGCAATTATATCAGTGGAAAATCCGGACACGAAAAAAGAAGTGCACTGGATGTTTATCAACAATCCATCATCCGGATACGATCTGGACAGGACTAAACAGGATGTGCTCGCAAGTCGTCCACATAAAATACAAGAAGGCCATGACATCGCTTCTATCTTTGACCTTGCAAAAGGTAAACGAGTGCGGTTTGTGATTCTGTATGGCGGTAAGAAATATGCATCTCCGGTTTATACACCGTAGGAAGACAAGATTGACCGTCGGGATTCATTTTCGGATGTATTAACAGACTCTGTAACAGTTCAGACTTGTTGAGTATTACGTCATGCTGAACTTAATTCAGCACCCAGACACGTTTGTGATGGGTCCTGAATCAAGTTCAAGATGACGTGTTTCCAACTACTCTGAACTGTTACACTTCACTCGACTCCAGGAACTTAGCGATATATAATATCGTCATTAGTGCGTTATATGTATTGGTAAAACAGAAGAATTAGCTGCGTTAAAATGGAACGAAAGGGTTCGATAAATGAAATATTCAGGCTGAATCATGGCTTGTATTACTTTTACGTATTTGTTCTTTGCTCACTGCAGCGGAAGACTGGAGGCACTGTGTGGGAACTAGCATTTATTCTATTTATATAAGTCTGTTGATGGTAGCTATCGGAGGGGCGGGGTGTTGGGCGCTTGGAGGGCATCATCTTGTTCCAAATTGGTATCTCTACATATTACCAATACTTGTTACATTAGTCGGGGCTATATGCCTGTTTGAAGACATCAGGTATCATCAGGACGAATCCCACCCGAGGCGGATGCTCACAATACTTGAGCCATTTATAGAGGGATGGCGCATGCTGTGGAGGGAGAAATGGATACTTAAGCTGTTTGGCGCCATAGCGTTGATTAATATAGTAAGCGGTGCAGCAGACCTGGCATTCAAACACGCAGCTTTCTACCCTATGCCTACCTGGTCAGGCAGTATGGTAGAAATCTTCTGCTATAAGATTATGAATGCACTACCTGGTGCGTTTGTTAAAAGCAGAATGGCAATGATGAAATCCGGGCTGGGTAACACAGCGATCGACGGAACGCTCGTAGTTATCATCTTTCTGGTGATAGCCCACAAACATCTCTCTGCTCTGGCTATAGAGCCTGAGTATGCCGGTCGGGTCAAGCTCGTGAATGCTGCTTTCGCTCTTGTGGGAGTTATCAGCGCGGCTGGTTTGGTCTGCCTGTTCATTGATTGGTGGAGTTTACTCATTCACAACTCGTCGGGCACTTACAACATGCTGACAGCAAATATCTATAGTCTCTGCGCCTATATTATCCACACAATAGTGAACGCATTCATGATGGCAGGCTTAATGGGATTGTTGATCAGACGGCATAGGGGAGAGGAGCCTTCGACACCTGCATTTATGCGCGATTCAGTGAGCTACTTCGCACCTCTGGCAGGTGTGTACCTGTTCATTGCCGCATTGACATATATATGTTTACTCGGGAGCCACAATCACCGACTCTGGCCGTTCATTTTCGAGCCGATCCAGTTCGTGCTTTCAGGATTGATGTTCTTTTCCATTTTTTCACCAATTGCAGTCGTTGTATACAATCTGGGAACACTGGATGCGCTTAAGCGTGGAACAATGGACTGGATCAGGCATGCGACACAAGTTCTGCCATTCCTGGCTGTAGCGAGTGTGATTGGCATTCTACCCTGGCTCCTCTACACCTTGCCAAATCTCCTCTGGCTGTGGGGATCCTGGGGTAGCCTCCCAATGAATATAGTAAACGAACTGGTCTACATGATTATAGTTGCCTGGGGGTGCCTTGCAACGTGGGTATTCTACACTAAGAAGATATCACCTTCTGAACCGGAAGCTAGCGTTGTTGAGGAAAATCCTGCCTGATGCATGTCATCCGGTTTGGTAGAAGGGATGTTTATCTGCAGACTTCGCAGATTTTCGCAGATTAGGTAACGCATGTGATAGTAGAAGATTCATTTTCGGATGTATTAGCAAACTTCACTCGATTCCCGGAACTTAGCGGTCTATAATATCGTCATTCATGCGTTATATGTGTTGGTGAAACAGAAGAGTTAGCTGCATCAAAATGGAACGAAGGGGTTCGATAGATGAAAAAATCAGGCTGGTTTTTGGTTGTGTTACTCTCGGTTGTATTTGCTGGTCAGGTTGTGGCTGGGGTTCGTAAGGAGGTCCGCATCTGGGTCACTGGAAATGCTTCTCCAGGTTCAACAAATCAGCTCTCAATCAGCACTACTAATGTCCCTACTGTGCACATCTTGATGCAGAAGATCAGTGACATCACAAAAATCTACAGTGGAGATACGAACCTCATCGGACGATTCACTATCAAAAAGCCTGTAAAGGAATGGGATGAAAAGCTCGGAGCAGGTCAACCTTCTTTTGAATACTCACAAAGAGATATCTATAGACATAAAAAGATAAAGCTTCCAATGCTGCCGGCCGGTATGTATCTTCTGACTGCTAAAGGTGGATACAATGCTGAAAAAACCGTAGTCACTGTCACAAATCTGGCAGTGCTGGTCAAGAGATCCCAAAAGCAGACACTGGTATGGGTAACTGACTCGGTGAAGCACAATCCGGTAAGTGGAGCACGGGTTACCCTGTTATCTGCATATACTGCCTCAAAGAAAAACAGTAAAGGAGGCGTAGTAAGCAGCTTTAACTCGCACACGCTCAGCACGGGTATTACCGGCAGTGACGGTGTATGTATAATAAAAAGCCAGAAATCCAAAGGCAATTTGGTAATGGTATCCAAAGGCAGCGATCAGACAATTGCAGAATGTAAAGATGTAAAAGGTGATGGGGAGCTTATAGGTCATGTGCAGACAGATAGACCGGTTTACCGACCAGGCAACACACTCAATTATAAAGCTATTCTCAGACTGACTAAAGATAGAGCCTATACTCCTGTAGCAGATACGAACTGCAAAATTGTCATAAAAGACCCAAATTACACTGTAGTGGATGAGTCTGAAGCTAAAACCAATGCCCTGGGCACTCTTGCAGGCACTTACGAAATACCTTCAGAGGCTGCTACAGGGGATTACACTATTCTTGTAAAGGTCGGCAGCACAGAAGAGATCCATACATTCACAGTCGTTGAATACCGCAAACCTGAATATAAAGTCACTATCACACCCGAACAGAAGCGCTATTTGAGCGGAGAAAATGTTGTATTCAAACTCAATGCAGCATACTACTTCGGTGCCAGTGTTCAGCAGGCGACGGTAAGATATGAGGTCAGGCAGAGCAGTCTGCGGACCTGGGAAAACATAGAATTATCCGAAGAACCATCTACATATGAAGAAGAGAGAAGTCCTGGAAGGCTAATTTCCCAGGATACTGTAATGACCGATAACTCCGGCAATGCCGCCATTTCGATAAAATCAATCCCAGGAGCACCGGATACGATATATTATATCGTCTGCCGTATGACCGATGTATCGAATCGCGAAGTCATACAAAACTCCAGTGTAAAGGTCTATTCTGCAGGAATTAAGATCAGTGTAAAGTCCGATAAAGACCTGGTTATGATTGGAAGTAATATACCTGTACAGCTTAAGGTAACCGATCTGGACGATAAGCCTGTTAGTTCCAACATCACCCTCTCAACTCAGAGCCTTGTCTGGAACAATAAAGCCAAAACCTACACTATGAAGCAGTTCAGCAGCACAACTGTTGCTGTGCCTGACAAAGGTAATGTTATGGCAACGGTACCGGCAAAAACAGAGGGAGAGCTGATATTACAGGCAACTGCAGTAGACAAAGATGGCCGCAAGAGTGTTGCATCGACTACAGTCTGGGTAGCAGGAATCGATGCAAAGAAAGTCGATACAAAAAAACCGCCAAAGGTTATTATCAAACTGGATAAGAAAACATACAATCCCGGGGAAACAATCAAAGCTTTGGGCACAACCACTCTGTCCGATAGACCGGTACTTATCACAGCAGAGGGATTTGATGTGTTCAAATACATACTTATCCCGGCAAACCGGCGGACTTTCAAATGGAGCATTCCGACATCAACAGAAATGACCCCGAATGCTTTTGTTCAGGCCATTCAGTGGTCAGGCAGCATGACGATTTCAGATACAGCCAGGGTAATAATCCCTGACCCATCGCGTAAGCTACAAGTCAAAATCGATCCCAGCCAGACAACATTTAAACCAGGATCGAAAGCAGAATACACCATACGCACACTCGGAGCAAAAGGGGAGCCTGTTCAGGCGGAAGTTTCACTGGTTGCAGTAGACGAATCTATCTATGCGATACAGACAGACAAGACCCGCGATCTGTATGACACCTATTGGGGTGTAAAAGAAAACCGCGTCAAAACCAGCATATTATCTGCCTATGATACATTCAGCAATATGCTGCGGCAATATGAAGAAAAATATACTCCCCGAGGTCGTGCCGGGATGATGGGCGGAGCTGGTATGCATGAACCTGGTATGCGTGGGATGCCGGGTATGGGAATGCCAGGTGCTCCTGCAGGAGAAGATTTTGGAGGTGAAGCCTACCGATCAAACGGATTTTCTGCGGATTTCGACATCTTTATTACTGGTAAAGTAGGCATTGCCCCTACCCGTAAAACATTCGCTGACACTGCATTTTGGAAAGCACAGGTATCAACGGATAATACAGGCACTGCCAGAGTCAGCTTCGATCTCCCGGACAACCTTACCAGGTGGAAAGTGGTAGCAAGGGCAATTACTGCAGATACCAGAGTCGGCACCGGAACTACCTCTACACAGGTGACGCAGCCAGTGACTTTCAGATTGTCTACACCCAGACAGTTTGTAAAAGGAGATACGCTGGTTCTTAAAGGTATAATCAACAACCGAACAGATGAAGACCATGAATTTCAAGCTTCACTATCGGCTGTTGGTCTTACAATTGATGGGGAATCCACCCGGATAGTTAAAGTTGCAGCAAACAAAGAAGGAACTGTTCAGTGGAATGTAAAGGCGGATACTCTTCCCGATAATGGTAAAACAACTATCACCGGCAGTGTTGTAGCTCTGGATACTGATGATACAAAGGACCTGTCTGATGTTCTGCAGGCAGAAGTCAGAGTCTTGCCGGATGGAGTTCGTAACACCATGCTCATTGGCGGTACCATTGGTCAGAAAGCAACCATTCCTCTGGTATTGCCAAAGGATAGAATTGAACCGGCAAGTACAGTAACTATCTCCATCAACGCAGGTCTGGCCCAGGTTATTGAAGACATGGTTGCTTCGGTTGTTGAAGATGGGATGTCTTCGGTTACGGGTCCATCGGATCTCCTGCTTGCTTTATCAGTCTCCGAGAAGCCAAACATCCAGAGGAATATAAAAGAAGCCCTGGCTGCACTATATGCCAGGAACACAGAACGATACAATAACCAGGAATCATATCACTACGATATGTATCCTGAAATTCAAAGCACAATATTTACATCAATACTGCGTGCAAAAGAACGTGGTATCAAGATAAATGCAGCAGATATAGATCAGAAAAGACAACAAATTCAAGAACGGCTTAGAAGTGATGGCCTATGGGAACGCATAGCTTTACTGGCTTCTTCGGGAACACCTTTTAAGGGGAATCAGGGAGGAGACTACCTGGAAAGAGTTCACGAAAAAAGGACATATCTATCGTCATTTGCTCAACTGGCTGTAGCAGAAGCGTATTTAAAGCAGCACAAAGATGACTGGGCTAAAGACACTGCAGGAAAGTTGCTGGAGAGTGTTGCAGTAGGACCGGATACTGCTTATATACCGGCCGGAGAACATCCAGGATGGTCAGCCAGCACAGTCGAAACCACAGCCCAGGCTTTGATATTGCTCACAAAGCTCCCAATCAGGGAAGAACTGCAGCCCAAGCTGGCCCGTTGGCTGGCTGAGGAGAGCCAGACATCCTGGTTATCCAGCCATGAAAAAGCCTTAGCAGCTTATGCGCTCCGTTGTTATATAGACAAGCATCCTCAACCTACAGACCTGGGAACACTGGCGGTTTCCGTAAACGGCGTAAATCTCGGTCCTGTTCCGGTGAAAGGCAAAGCTGCACAGATATCAGTTCCTGCTGGAATGCTCAAAGACAGCGATAACACTATAACCATACAGCGTGATGCACTGGGAGAGGTCTTCTACTCAATTGAAGCCAGAACCTTTAGTCGTGTAACAGATGAATCTGCCAATGAAATCCGAGTCCTTCGCAGATATGAAGTCCAGAACACGGCCGGATTATGGGAAGAGATGAAAGGGAATATCAGCACAACAAACCCAATCAGGTGCACCGTGGTAGTCTGGCCAAACGACCGTCCCGATATAGTCCGTGTTACCGAACCTATACCATCTGGCTTCGAGTTTGTTGAGTCCGGCAGCAGCTACTACGCCACCGAGGAGGTTCGCGACAGCGCAGTAATCCACTACATGTTTGCAGATAAAGACCCGGTGTTTTTCAGATACTACCTGCGTCCTGAATCTGAAGGAATATTCCTGGCTCTACCAGCATCAGCCGAAGCAATCCGCAGACCAACAGTGCGAGGCAATTCGGAGGCGATGCTGTTTACGGTGAAGGGATAGGCTTAAGTCTTCAGGAAGGGAGTATACACAATAATTGTCATTCTCAATGTGCAGTACGTTTAGCCTGGACTGCATCCAGTATTATGCAGTCCAGTGCCAATCATATATCGTGCATCCGATTAATAGAACCAGAGTTATTATTTGCCTGGATCTTTCTCATACATAAGCTTGTTAACCAGTTCATAAACACTGCTGGCGTTTTTAATATCGTAGAAAGTTAATGGCGGTTCTCCATATTGGCTGCCGAAAAAATCCAAGCCGGTATTTCCGTAGCTCAAGGGATATCCGGACTTTTCACCGAATGTTATGCTTCCGTGTCCGTCTGAACGCATATTCCTGCTCAATCCCTGCAGCGTATCTATGCGAACTGCCCTTATGTTTCCTCTCCTGGAATCAGAGAGGATAATAGCGCGTTTGTTTGTTATTGCATAATATGTGTGTTGTTTCTTCCATTTCTTATATATAAACCGACCGAATGTGATATATAAGCCAATAATGACAAATGGCAGACCAAACAAGGGAAATATGATAAGAGGAAAAGATGTCCCGTGGTTTGAAACTACTGGCATAAACAGTGCTGAACACTCCCAGGACACAGCAAATCCACCCCATAATATACTGAATGGCACTAAAAATATGTCTGCATTTGTAAATATAACAGCTGGATCCGGCTGCCCAACCCAGAGTATTTCCTCATCGGGCACAATCTCTCCCTGAAGTAATTCATTAACTGCATTACGGATTGTATATTCATTCATTGTATCTCGGTATTGCAACCTCCATTATGAATTCAGGATCATATAACCAACTTTTAGATACTCAAATAACACGTATACCTGTGTTATAGCAGAACACTCGTCATTCTGCAAATGAGAATGTATGTTGGAGTACACAAAATGATTACAATGGATACCAAAAATGATTTCCGCAAATCAGTGTTTAAACTCTCTGATATAGACGTTGATATTGTCATTCTGAGCCTAGCGAAGAATCTGTCTTATACGAGATTCTTCGCTGCGCTCAGAATGACAGAGGTCTACAGCGCGATTCCTTCTGCTTGCGCTACTGATCGGATATGGGTTGCGGCCTGGTCGTATTCGGGTTCGGATGCGAGGTGTTCTATCATGTATGGGACGGTGTGGGGGAGGTTGTGGAGTTCCCGGATGTTGGCTGCTATGTCCAGATTTCCCTGGCCGGGCATTACTTCTTCTAGTATGACGCTGATTGCCGGTTGGCGCATTGCGATATCTTTGGCGTGTGCTGAGACTATGCGGTCTCCGAATAACTTTACACACTCCCGCATTATATCTCCACTGGTCCAGTAGGCCCGGGGGGAGTTGATCAGGTTTACCAGGTCCATGTGGACCCCGAATTGTTTACGGTCTACTGCAGCAACCAGCTTTGCGATCATCTCCGGGGAGTCTATTACGTTGAACGGGAATATCTCGTAGCAAAAATGCGCTGTTTTCGGTTTGACGGTATCGATGAAATAGCGGGCCATCTCTACTGCTTCATCGAATGCTTCAGCTGAGAAGTTCCGCGCTGCGTGGGCTGAACTGCCGTTTCCGTGGATGTAGGAACCGAATATGTCTACTGCACATCTTGCTCCAAGCTCCTCTGCTAGTGCCAGTGAGTCGACCATTGTCTGCCGGGTCTCTTCTCGCGTTTGCTTGTCGGTATCTACCAGGTTCTCCCAGTAGCCTACCTCGGCAATCACTATATCTGCCTGCTCAAATGCATTCCTGATAGCTCGAATTTCATCAGAATCATTCAGGCTGACCTGAGGGGCATAGGCTGCGGTGTAGCCTTTGGCTTTGTGTGCATTGACCAGGAGTTCCGGATCATCGGCTGCAACCCCATGGCTTTCCCCTGCTCCAGCTGCCTTTGTGTCGCTTAAGAATATCGGTCCACCGAGTCTAATCATTTTTCACCACCAGTTCAGGACACTCCGGGAGCTCAGCATTCAGACGCGTGAGAATATCATCGCAGACCGATGGATCAAGGGGCATGTCCACACGGCGATTGTCCAGCGCACTCAAACACAATGCTTCCATTATTTCATAACCGTGGTATGTGATATCAATATTGCAGGGGTGGACTTTCGTATCATCATCAAGCCAGTCAGCCAGATCCCTGGCAAACAGTGGCTGTAGACGTGTGTTTGCTTGAACTTCCCATAAGTCATCCGCCTCGAACTGGACTTCACCACCGGTAGAAGAATTACACGCACCCCAGCGTCCATCGGTATCGCACCAGGCGTACCCTTTGTCTCCGTAGACAGTCAGGCGGTTATCTACCCAGTATTTGTCCGGTGTCATATGAGAATCTGAGAGTCTACCGAACTCCACATATGAACGGACTCCATTATCTGATGCAAACTGCCCCATTACATAGTCAGGAGATGGATGAGAATCCTCCAGCATCTTCTTACCGTGAACGTGCCCAACTACCCACTTTGCTTGCCTGCCTCCATTGGCCCAGAGGATATAGTAGACATAATGGGTGCCCAGCTGCGCAAGGCCTGCCTGGCAGGTGGCATCGATACGGGAAATAGTCCCTACTGCTCCGGATTCTACGATTTCTTTGAGCTTTTGGAAGGATGTAAGGTATATGTGCTGATGTGAGACAGCTGTTTTGATACTGTGCTGCTTACACAGACTGGTTATCTGCCTGGCATCAGCAAGGGATGTTGCCATCGGCTTTTCGAACACCATTCCCTTGACAGCGTATTTAGCAGCCAGTTCAACCATTTTAAGCCGGACATTAGGTTGTGTCGAGAAACAGAACACATCCGGTTTTACCTCGGAAAGCATTTTCTCGGCATCGGTATACTGAGCAGGAGTAATTCCTAAACCGCTTACTGCCTGCTGCATTTTCTCTGCATCGATATCACAGACTGCAACTATTTCGAACCTGTCAGGATTTTTCAACCAGCTATCCAGATGAACCACACCGCGCCCACCGCAGCCAACCTGTGCAACCCTATATCTCTTCATAAACGCCTCCCATAGACCGAATGGATGCACGTGAATTTGCGGGAAATGTATAGTTATGGTTTTAGCACCAGAGACTCTGTCTCTGGACTCTGCCAGGGAGGTAACCTCCCTGGACCCGTTACTCTGTTTTCTCTGGAGGGTTTATCCCTCCAGAGAAAACAGCGCATGGGGTCTGGGGATAATATCCCCAGCGGGGTGCAGGGGTAGAACCCCTGCTGATACAAATCATTAGCCACATTCCACAGATTCTACGCACACCCAAAGCAATTGATGTTGTTGACTATCCACATACTTAGTGCAATACTGATATTCAATCATAATGCAGCAATTAAGTCCATAAACAGACTGATTCAAAAGCACATATATTTATATTTTATCGGGGGGAATGTATGTCAGAGTCTTTTGCACCCAATGGCACTATTTATGAGAACCAACTGATCGGATCCGGATTGGCAAAACTCGGCGTTGATGCTGATTACCAAATCGTTATCCCGGATGTCTGTGACATAGTTGAAAATACGGCTGCTGATATGCTACAGGCGTTCTTTAGAAAGGTCGGCCTGCATTTCGGGATCGTTCAGGAATCCAACTCTACCGGTAAGAAACGTTTTTTACTGGGCAGAGATATAAATCTGAAAGCTATTACGGATTATTGCGACAGTGGTGAACTGCAAATCCGCGATGTATCCCCTGAGGATGACGGGTTCTATTTGAAGCAGGTCGGGCAGGATTTTGTTATAGCTGGAGCTAATCCGCGAGGTGTGCTCTATGGAGTGTATGCATTTGAGGATTTTGTATGCGCTGGGGCGGATAGCGTGTTGGATATCAAGAAGGTCCCCTATTATCGCAAGCGGGGAAGTGGTCCATGTTACAGTTTTAACCACGTATCCATCCTTACGGAATACTTCCCTGAAGAAAAGGCCAGATACCTTTCACGCATGGGAATCAATCAGATGACTGACCAGGGTGTGGGCGGGCATTTGGACAATTTCGTTAAGAGCGATGTGTTCCCGTTTCAATATCCACCTAATCCTGAGTTCCAGCGCAGAGTCAAAACAATGACCACTATGTGCAAAAAGTATGGGATTGATACATACCTGTTTCTGGCTGCTCCTACCCTGCCGGCAGCATCAGGCAATTTAAATGACTATCCGAAGGAAGTACTGGGGAGAGCCAAGCTTCCATGGGGCGGAGACAAGGACAACCTGGAAACTACCCTATGCGTCAGCAGTCCATTAACCCAGGAGTATCTCCGGGATATGATGAAGAAACTGGTGCGGGAATATCCGGACTTAACGGGTGTGCAGTTATACAATATGGATGGCCAGGACTGGCTTTGCACTCCGGAATTATGCGATAACTGTAAAGCTGTCTGCAAGGATTCTCCATCCAACATACATAACCCCTGGGAGACTCAGGCACTGCTGGTTACTACACTTGCTGAAGCAGCTCATGAGGAGAATCCTGATTTTGATTTCAAACTGTGGGGTGCGGTCCATTTTAACGGCAAACACTTCGACAAAATGGTCCACGCTGCGAAAGGCTATAACGGTCTCCTGAGCTCCTGGCCTGCATCTGACCGTACACTCATGGTCCCCGATGCAGCAGTTCCTGACCCAGCATTCATTTTGTCGCAGAAAGTATGTGAGGAACGCGGTATTCCATTCTATATGATCTGTGAAATGAACAATCTTGAGCAGATCCCCAAGAGCCTGCCGTTTCCCTTCCATGTCTGTGATGCCCTGAAGAAATACAAACACTGGGGAGTAAAATGCCTGACCGAGATTTTCGGAATGGTGCCTGAACATAATTCCATAAACGCCCTGGTTACTAAAGAGTTCGAGTGGAACCCGGATCAGGATGTAGAGGAGTTCCTGTCCAACTTGTCTCTCCGACAGTTTGGACAGGCAGCCGGGAAACTGGTATATCAGTCCTGGGTGGAAATGAAGAAGGCATTTGACGTCTGGAATGATGAAACAGCCAGTCCATTTCCGCTTGCAGGGAGCCAGTTTAATGTGTGCATAGGAACATCAATATCCGGGCTACCTCAGTCAATTCTTCCGGACCAATCCTATACAGGTATTATCGATATCCTGGCGAAAGTGGAACCATGGTTTGCAGATGGATACGAGAAATACAAGAAGCCGGAATTTCTGGACAAGATGAAGCTTATGAATACCTGTCTGGCACAAGCAGCGGATGTTGCAAAGCAGGCAATTGCATCTGCAAGTGATAAGGAATATATAGGCATTTGTTCATATGAAGGACTGAACGGTCGTCCGACGTGCAGGGAATATGCAGAAATGAACTATGTGCCAATCGCCATTGCAGACGCCTTATGCAGGCAGCGGTGCAATATTATCCGTGCATATCACTTGCTGGCGGATTCTGAAGCAGTTAATCAGGAGTTGTATCTTGATCTTGTCCGTGAAGATATTAGGGTGCAGGAGAGTTTTTGCGATCTGCTGTTAAGTCTTGCAGAAAAACGTCCATGCTATACACGGACCAGCCTGGCTGAACCTGAGATATCGGACTTCCTGTTCAAGACAAGAGCAAAGATCGAAAAGCTGAAGGAATATTTGGCGAATTAGGCTAATTTATCCGCAGATTTCGCAGATTTTCGCAGATTAGGGAAAGGGTGTTTGTTCACCTTTGCGGAGTGTGGTTGCTATGGGAGCTGTTATGGATATTGGTATGCAATGCAGGATGCGTCCAATATTATTGATAAACGATTATGATGTGCGGTTTGTCATTCCCAGCTTGACTGGGAATGACATGATCTTGTCGGGTGATCTCGTCACAAACTCGGGATGCACCATGATGTGCAGTGCTAATTAACGTTCCCGCATAGAAAGGTATATGTATTGAACTATCATACAAAACTCACTATTCCGGAATGCATTGAGCGATTATCTCAACCATTCCTCACGGATCCTGATACGACTGATACAGCGAATATAATCAAACGACCTTCTAAGCCTCAAGTACGCATAGAACGCGCTGGAAAAGGCAGTCCATCGTGCAAGTATGTAATATTGATTGACCTCCATGGACAAGATTTCGAGATAGTTACGCGAAGATGCAAGAGTCTGGGAATGGGGCTATATAGCAAGCTTAAAGACTCCACGGTTCAATGTACCATTAGTTGTTCAATGCAAGCAAACAATTCAGGTGGAACTGACATAGAATGCAAAAACATAGGATCGTTGAACCCGTCTATCCTAAAGGCTGCATTGATATTTGTATTGATTATGGTTTCCTTACTAGCAAACATACAGCTTCAAATGTCAGATACTCTGAGATTCCTGTTAAAAAATATAAGCGGACTGCTTATAGTATTAGGCATCTATTACAGCTTTAAAGCCTTATCCATCACAGGTCGCATGAATTTAACCACATTTGCTGCTGAGCTTTTGGATGCAGTGGAGAAATGAGTATTGACCGGTCCAATTGATACTGCATAAGTTCAGATTCGTGTTATGCTGCAGGAATTGTACTGATATTAGTTTAATATGCAGTAATAGTTAACGTTATCAGTGCATTTTGAATTTCATAATTCATAACTCATAATTCATAATTTCAAAGAGGTAACCGTGAAACTAAACAGGCAGACAAATTCGGAAGCGGTAGATCAGCACCCGAGGTGGACTCGGTTTAAGTATACACTTGGGAATTCGCGCGGGCTTATTGCGCTGCTGGCGGTTTTTCTTTTGGGGGTGATTTTTACTCCCAAGAATGCCCAGGGGTATCCGATATTCCTGACTATGCGGCTGCAGATCGATGTGTTGTTCGAGTATGCGGAGTATGGGATACTGGCTACCGGGATGACGCTGGTGATACTCTGCGGGGGTATCGATCTATCGGTCGGGTCGGTGCTGGGGTTTGCTGCAACGCTGTTTTCTCTGCTTGTAATAGCGGATGGATGGAACCCTCTGGCTGCGTTTGGGGTGACTATACTTGCCGGGGCTGCTGTTGGATATGTGAATGGCTGGCTGACATCCCGGTTCCGGATTCAACCCTTTATTGCTACACTGGCTATGATGGTTGCCGTGCGGGGTGCGGCTAAATGGATATCCGGGGGGATAAAGATCCAGCCTGGAGCAAAAGAATGGTATGCTATGCAGAGTGGGACTCCGGATTTTTATAACTGGATGACTACCAAGCTCCCTTATATAGGTCTGCAGCCTGCTACTATATTCTTTCTTGTATGTATAATGGTGATGATTGTCATTGTCGGCAAGACCAAGTTCGGCAGGTACTTATATGCTACCGGTGGAAATGAAGAGGCAACCAGGCTCTCCGGAGTCAATGTCAACCAGATCAAAATAATGGCCTATGTGATCTGCGGAGCGCTGGCTGCTTTGGGCGGTATATCGAACGCTGCCAGGCTGGAGATCGGTGACCCGGAAGCTGGGGCTACCTATGAGCTTGATGCCATAGCTGCAGTTGTAATAGGCGGGACCAGCCTGCTTGGCGGACGCGGAGGTATGTTTTTAACACTAATCGGGGTATTGATTATTGGATATATCAATAAGATACTCAGTATAAACAACGTTGATGAGTCCTTCCGTCTTCTGGCGAAAGGTGTTATCATCATCGCTGCAGTGCTCATCCAGCAGCGAAAACGCGATTGAGTTTATTATTATCACGATTATCACGCAAAGCCACAAAGGCGCTAAGAAGGTGCTTATAGAATCTACGGAAATACAGATATAGTTATACCCCAGAGACTCTGTCTCTGGACTCTGCCAGGGAGGTAACCTCCCTGGACCCGTTATTCTGTTTTTCTTCACTTTGCGCCTTTGCGGCTTTGCGTGAGATTAAATATCTTTGAAAACATAAGTGACCTGTATATATAGATTAGAAATGATAATATACACGAGGAGGAGAATGATGTTAAAGCACAGTAAGTTAGTATTTGCAATGCTCTTGTTAGTTTCTCTGATAGTAGTTGTGGGCTGCAGCAAGCCTGAGGAATCGTCCAATACGACGGCTCCTGCAGGCGGTAAAACTGCCAAAGCTGCTCCGGCAAAGACATGGCTGATTGGTATGTCTCAGTGTAACCTGGGAGAGCCCTGGCGTGTTCAGATGAATGCCGACATTAAGGCAGCAGCTGAAAAGCATCCGGAACTCAATGTCGTATATAAGGATGCTCAGAACAATTCAACCACCCAGCAGGACCAGGTGAGAGAGTTCATCGCCCAGGGAGTCAAACTCATTATCATCAGCCCAAAGGAATCCAGACCCCTTGTAAAACCTGTTGCTGAAGCTATGGATGCAGGTATTCCGGTCATCGTCCTGGACAGAAGAGTTGAGGGTGACAAGTTCACCTGTTTTATCGGTGGAGACAATGTGCTCATCGGCCGAGAAGCCGGCAAAGAGATGGTCAAACTGCTCGGAGGCAAAGGTGACATAGTTGAGCTCAAAGGCCTTGCAACCACCAGCGGAGCTATCGAACGGCACCAGGGTTTCATGGAGGGTATCAAAGGCTCCAAGATCAAGATCATATTCGATGCCGACTGCAAATGGCTGGAACCAAACGCACAGCGCGAGATGCAGTCCGCCCTTGCCAGATTCCCTCAGATCGATGCTGTATTCGGGATGAACGACCCGAGCGCTCATGGAGCCTACCTTGCAGCCAAGCAGGAGGGCAAAGGCCGGGAGAAAACCATCAAGTTCATCGGCATAGACGGTATCCCTACAGAAGGCGTCCGCTATGTTAAGGAAGGCATCCTGAATGCCACATTCCTGTATCCAACTGGTGGAGAAGATGCTATTAATACAGCAATCAAGATCCTGAACGGCGAAAAAGTGCCTAAAGACGTAAGCATGGGCACCAAGATATATACCAAGGAAAATGTCGAAAGCGGCGGCGTGGCAATTTCCCATTAATGAATGTTTCTAGGGTGGCGATTCGGAAATCGCCACCCAGCTTGGAGAATGTTGAATTGTGGTGCAGGCTTCCAGCCTGCGGGTTCGGCAGACTGGAAGTCTGCACCACAATCTGTCCCCGGTGGCGGTTTCAAAATCACCACCTGGTTGCCATATATTTACTCCTGGATAATTAGACAGGATTAACAAGATTTCCAAGATTAACAGGAAGGGAAATCTGTATATTCAACGAATCAGGAGGGATGCAGTGGATAACGTCCCAGAGAAAAACAACAGATATCCATTCAGAACGTTATTACTATTTCTATTGTCCGCGGATTTATTCGGATGCCTTGTTGCCTGGTTAGCATGGAATGGGCAACGGAGTTTTTGGAGCGTATTCCTATACCAGATAGGAGTCCTGCTCAGTGGTGGAGTTACATTCTACAGCATCCATCGGAAATCAAAATGATTGATTTTTTCATTCCTGTTAATCTTGAAAATTTTGTTAATCCTGTCAAAATTGACCTATGGGTCCCACTATAAGCCGGAGTAGAAAATGATTGATGCGATGATCCAAAATCCAGTGCTGGAAATGAAGGGTATTACTAAGACTTACCCTGGCGTGCGGGCGTTGGATGGGGTGGATTTGGTGGTGCAGAAGGGTGAAGTGCATGCGCTGCTTGGGGAGAACGGAGCGGGGAAGTCTACCCTTGTGAAGATCCTTGCAGGCGCTCAGCCTATGAACAGTGGTGAGATACTCCTCAACGGCCGCCCGGTTGATATTACTTCTCCTCAAAAGGCAATGGAACTCGGCATCAGTATTATCTATCAGGAACTGATACTGGTCCCCTATATGACGGTGGCAGAGAATGTGTTCCTGGGCAGGGAACCAACAGCACTGCTCCCTGGATTTGTGAATTACGCCAAAATGTGCGATGACGCGCAGAATATCATCGATGGCTTGGGGGTTACGATAGACGCCAGAGCAGTTATCAGCACTCTTTCCATAGCCCAGCAACAGATAGTTGAAATTGCGAAAGCCCTGTCAGAGAAATCCCCTATCATTGTAATGGACGAACCTACAGCTACTCTGACCAGCAGTGAAATAGATAAGCTGTTTGAACTGATACGGATGCTCAAGGCAACGGGGGTCAGCATTATCTATATCTCTCACCGGATGGAGGAGATATTTGAGATTGCAGACAGAGTGACCGTGCTGCGTGATGGGCAACTCGTTGGCACTCACGACATCGGAGAACTCGATCAGCAGAAGATCATTCAGATGATGGTCGGACGCGATCTGGAGGTAGCTGTTGCACGAGAATCGAGTCAGAATGGCGACGTTGTGCTTGAGGTTAAGGACCTATCTACTGAGTTCGTAAGGGATGTCTCTTTTAAGGTGAAAAGCGGAGAAGTGCTGGGGATTTCCGGATTGGTGGGAGCCGGACGCACGGAGATTGCACGAGCTATATTCGGTGTAGGCAAAATCGACCGGGGCGAAATTTTCATAGATGGTAAGAAGACAGCATTTAAACGACCGAGTGATGCTATCCGGGAAGGCATCGGGTTTGTAACAGAGGACAGGAAGTCACTTGGGCTGGTGCTTTCAATGACTGTCAGAGACAATATCACTCTCTCCAATATAGATGCTGTAGTCAACGCAGGGTTTGTTCAACAGAATGCTGAAAAGCAGGTTGCACAGCAGTATGTAGATGACCTGGCGATTAAAACCCCCGGCATAGAACAGCTTGTGCAATACCTGAGCGGCGGCAACCAGCAGAAAGTTGTCCTGGCAAAGTGGCTGTTTAGAAATCCCAAAGTTATGATATTCGATGAACCCACACGAGGGATTGATGTGGCTGCAAAAGCAGAAATTTACAACCTCATCAACGCACTGGCTGCAAAGGGCACAGCGATCATAATGATCTCCTCTGAACTGGCGGAAATTCTTGCAATGAGCGACCGTATTCTGGTAATGCATGAAGGCAGAATGACCGGTGAGTTAATGAGAGAAGATGCCACCCAGGAGAAGATAATGCACCTGGCAATGAGCACCCAGGGGAGAAGGAACTAGGCTTCAGGCTTCAGGCTTCAGGCTTCAGACTTCAGGCGAGTATGGCTTCGATGTGTATATGTTTTCAAGCGTAAAGGATGATATGTTGAGTTGTTTCAAAGTTTTTCCATTATTATTTGCATTGGTTTGTATTGTCTCTGTGTTTGCAATTACGCAGACTCAGTTGTCTGCTGCAGGATCTCCGAAAGCCATTAAAGTCTTTGATGTCGATAAGTATGGGGCTGTTGGTGATGGGAAGTCGGATTCCGGACCTGGTATTCGGAGGGCTATTGCTGACGCAATCAGGTATGGTGCTCCTGCTGAAGTATTATTGGGAGCGGGTAGATATCGGGTAGGAGGGGCTTCAGGGGAGAAAGCTGCTCTGGCTATATTGAAAGCTAAGGACCTGGTCTTGCGCGGGGCAGGTACGAAGACAGAATTGATTATTACTAATCCTGAGACAGGTGGGATCTCTGTATCGGACAGCGAAAATGTCATTGTGAAAGATCTGGCTCTGGATTATGACCCGGTTCCATTTACCCAGGGTAGAGTCATCGCAATTGATCAAGCAAACAGCACTTTTGATTTTAGACTCGACAGTGGATTTCCTCTCTTAAGCGAAGAATGGTTTATGAGAGCTCCTGCTAAGTGGGGAATGATATTTGATCCTCAGAAGCCTATCCTCAAACCCGGGGCCCCGGATTTTGTTTATCTAGACAGTTGGTCAAAGCTGGATGACAGCACATGGCAAGTAAAGCTGACAGGGAGTGACTCCGGCAAGATCAGGGCATTCGCTGTGGGTGACAGGTTTGTGCAGATAGCAAGATCTGTTGGTTCACACGGCGTTGTATTCTGGAACAGCAAGAATGTAACCCTCCAAAACGTGACTATCTACGCATCACTGGCTGCGGCTACTGTGTTTGGCTTGAATGATGGTTTTGCTGTGAAAGGGCTCTCCGTTCGAATACGTCCAAAATCTTCACGGTTGATCTCTACCAATGCAGACGGCATCCATTGCCCTATGAACAGGTCTCGAGTTCTGATCGAAAAGTGCTTCTTCGAAGGCATGGCAGACGATGCAATCAACCTTTACACTCCTCCAGCACTGGTCAAGAAGGTAGTATCTCCATACGAGCTGCTGGTCAGCAATGGGTCCAACATACGAAAAGGGGATGATCTTCAGATGTTTAATCCCAGAACCGGAAGAGTCCTTGGAAAAGTGAAGGCAGCAGAGACCAGTCCATCTGAAGGCAATACACTATTAAAGATGTGTGTGGCTGTTGATGGTATAACAGCCGGGACCGACCATCGGGATTCAGATTCAGTATATGATCTCTCCTCTTGTGGTCAGGAGTACATCATCCGGAAGAACCGGTTCGGCAAACACCGGGGCAGGCAGATATTGCTCAGGGCAGGCAAGGGTATCATTAGAGACAACATACTGGAAGCATCAGGATCCTGTGGAATCGCAATTTACAATGAACCGGACTACCCTGAAGGTCCCGTACCGAGTGATATATTAATAACAGGCAATAAATTCACCGGCAATCCGAGTTATCCGAATGGTGCAGCTATGCAAATCACTCCGATGAGTATCGGATACAAGCTGGCTGAAGGACGCGGGATTCACAATATTGAAGTAAAAAACAACACATTTACAAATGTCGGGATCATGTATATTGCCGGGGTTTCAGGAATCAAGTTTACAAAAAACACAATCCAGGCTGATGCAAATGACAAGCACAAGATTGGTTCAGGATTGATTACATTTGAAGACTGCGATGGAATTGTAATCGATGAGTTGAGTGTTGCAGACTCCAGACCTGGAGCAAAACCTGCGGTTGAAGTGAGAGCGTTGGTCGATCCGGGAAGCAAGGGATTTTCTATCCACAACTTGAAGACCAAAGGGGCTAGAGTGTTGGATAAGCGAGTTGCTGGTAAGCAATGAGGATATGGGCGCTCCGTAGATAGCTCAGGCATCGGCAGCGGCTCTGCGGGAATAATAGCTCGTGCAGCCACTTGAGTTTGTGCTTCCCTTCGCTCTGCTACCGATGCATAGGCCATTTTGGTTTACTGATTCCACCAGGCTGATTACCTTGCCGGGCTGTCAATTCAATCACACATAGTCATAGTTATTATCCTGAACTCACCATCTTCTATGCTCATTGCAATTTCTGATAACTCTGCGCCTGTTCGATTTCCTGCATCAATCCAGCCGGAAGCGCGGCTATAGACTCGCAGACTGTATTGTGCGTCGGGTTTCAACAGATCACGCAGTTTTACGTTTACAGTGGTATAAGCATCGCTCTCAGTCCCGAGGCAGAGTGTTAATCCTTGTTCAGATAAAAATACTGCGCGGTGGACACGGTAGTCGCTGACTATAGCCCTGTTGGTAACATCCTCCCCGGCTACGTGAAGTTCGTAAGGCGTATCTACCTCTTTGTTGGAATATATCTGCACACCTGAATCTTCGAATGTTGCAAAGTACGTAAAAAATCCGTCCCAGTATGGCATTCTCCTGAGTCCGAGCCATTTCCACCGGGCTGAGTTGATAGGAGATACAAACAGCTTTCCATCTCCGGCTTTCACTCCGCACATACCCTGAACAGCTGCCCAGAGTAACCGTGGAGGCTCCCAGGGAGATAACCTCATCCCCCGATTGACCAGTGAATTTCCATCGAACCATTCGGAAAACTGCCCCGGAACGGTGTTGTTTTTCAGAGGATCTATTAGATATTGCAGGTAGCTGGCGCGAAGAGAATCCACCATAAACTCAGGATAGACAGCAGCTGCAGCGAAGGCATACCAGAATGCCACACCAGGCCAGACTCCACCTTTGAGACCGACCAGTTTTGTAGGCTCATAATCCGGACTGTTTCTGGACACAGTTCGGAGCCCGGCGCTGGTCATAAAATCGTCGGCACGTAACCTGCTGATAATTCTATTGGCAACTTCAGGTGGAGCTACATCGAAGAGCACCGGAAAGACTTCGTCAGCCGTAACATCGGTATTTGCCATTCCTGATGAATCTATATTCAGATAGTACAAGCCATTATCCGGATTTAACAGGTGAGTGTTGATAGCCACCTTAAGCTGATCACCTGCTGCAGTAAATCTCTCTGCATCAGCTGAATCCCCACAGTCAGCACACAATTCAGCCACCGCTTGTAAGGCCGCGTAGCATTCAGAGTTGATCTCTGTGACTGCTCCATTGATCTGATAATCCGGGATAACATTTCGCCAGGATGATATCCCCCACACTTCTCGTCCATCGGCTACGGAGATCACAAGTCCTCTGTCATCTCGTTGTTTTAATATATACTCAGCTGCCAACTTTGCGCCTGGGTATACCATTTCCAGGAAATCGCGGTCGTGGGTCAGGGAGTAGTGATGACGGCAGGCAAGCACATAAAGTGGAGTATCATCATTCAAGCTAAGCCCGTAGTCTTCAACGCGGCCATCCAGGGCATTATAATATTCAGGGATTTTACCGCTTGGATACTGTTTTCGGGCAAACTGCAGGAGCATCTGTTTGGAGAATTCCTGATCAAGGAAATCGCAGCCATATACAAACCACGCAACATCCCTGCCTACAACATTCGTGGACTTCCCCGGTTCATTGGTAAATGAAGGACCCTCGGGGTAATTTGCCATGACCTTGAGCATGTTTACTTTTGCCCAGGAGACCCCCTGGTTGATGATCGGATCTGGGGTTTCTACACTGGATATGGCAACAACCGGGGTGAGGTATTTATTGGTAGAGTTCAGATAGTCCTCAAAACTCAGAGATTTCTCATACCACTCTCTGGCCTCCCCAATTCCGGTAGTCGATACGACTGCAACTATTGTTGCAGTTGCAGTGGCTCCTGGCGAAGCGTGCAATTCCAGCTGCAGCTCTCCAAACGGGCCGGGTGAACTCAATGGTTCACTGGAAATTCTTCGGGTGAACGTCCCCGCATAGCCAGAGGAAACATCACGCGTGGTTCTATAAGCTATACCACATGTTTCAGCACCTACCAGCCTGGCCCATTCCGGATGGCTTTCGTTGTATATTTCAAGTGCACCGATGTCGTCGTTGAAATTGACAACCAAATCGTCACCCAGATCTCCCTTCATATCTACATGGACCGTTATAAGCACAACAACTTCATCTTGGGATGCGTTGGTGATTTCTATATGTTGCAAGACAAGAGGAGGGTCAGCTTCAACCATCTTCGGAACAAGCACGCTTTCAGTTATATGCAATCCTCCGGATAAATCGAAATCCCGCTGCTGCCAGAAAGATGAAATGCAGGCGATCCCTGCACCATCCGGTTCCAGGTGGATATAAGCTGTTTCATCCAAACTGCGGCAGTCAGGTGAAGGTGAAGCCATAAGTAGTGTTTTAGTCGGTATTGCATAGGTAACGATAAGTGAACCGAACAGATTCCGTCCGACGGAATTGCAGAACACATCCTGAATATGTCCGGTCGAACGCGTATTGACCCACAGGTGCCTGTTACCCAGACTTGCCCCGTGAGATAACTGATCTCCCGGTAGTTCATAGTGTGGAAAATGCCCGGGAGAAGGTTTCTTAAACGTAACCAGCCCCGGGTTAACATCCCTGTTCTGTCTGCTCAATGTACCTGTCCTCCGGTTACTTAAGCTTTTTTGTCCATACTACTAAAGCTTCAAGGAGTTTCCCAACTCTTGCCAGGGTCTCATTGTCTGTAAGCAAACCATTGGAATCGACTTTGTCCTGGACATTTGGGACCATAACTTCGGGTTGATTAAGAGGATACATATTGAGAAAAACGCAGGTTTGCCTAAGGTGATATTGGGCTCTGGCTGTTCCCAGCATACCTATAGATGCTCCCATTATAGCCACTGGTTTGCCATTAAACGCACTGTCTCCGTAGGGTCTGGATGCAGCGTCGATAGCATTCTTAAGAACACCGGGGACGGAGTAGTTATATTCGGGGGTTACAATTAAGAGGGCATCAGCTGCCTTGATTTTGGATTTGAATACTTTCAGTGCTTCAGGTGGGTTATTCTCATCGTCCTGACTGAATAGCGGGATGCCATCCAGTTCAAGAATTTCCAGCTCTGCATCAGCCGGAACAACTGAAAGCGCCGCTTTCAGAATGGCTCTGTTGTATGACTCTTTCCGCAAACTGCCGGCAAACCCAACAATTTTAATCTTATCCATCTCTCTATCCTCCAAGACTCAGTTAACAACTTCGCTATTTTTACCCATGATGGGAGAAGGTTAAGCGTGTGGTGGAGTATGGATGTAATGACAAGTATACAAGCCTCCATAGCTAAAAGGAAGGATTGTATTGCTGTTTCGTTGTATAAGAATCCAGCACTTGTTTCACATCCCCTATCCCCTTCGAAGGGGAATTGGCGGGTGGGGTTTTGGATTCAGCTCTCTTCCCCCTGGGTCCTGAATCAAGTTCAGGATGACGTGGATTCTGTCCTTTGACTGGACGAACGTGGGGTGGGAAGACAGGCTTTGGGAAGGGAATCAATCCCCCTGCCCCCCTTCTCCAAGGGGGAATTAGGTGGTGCCGTTTCTATTGGGTAGTAGCATTACTGTTGAATTGTCTTGAATAAGGAAGTGTAATGAATATTAAAGCATTGTTTATCTGTCTTTTCTTGTGTTTCTTTACCAGTGTGGTATGTGCTCAGGATAAAACTGGAGCTAAGTCTGATGGTTCATCTATTCCTGCTCTTGTAAAATATCCGACGTTGAATGATTTTTTCCCTTATGGGTTCTGGTATGCGGACGGGTGTTATACCGGGGATTACTGTGCACACATGCCTGAAGACTATCAATCACGGTTTGAGAAAATTATGCATGATCTGGCACGGCATCAGATCAATGCAATAATACCTTCCAACAGGGTGGTTTATCCGGATTATCTAAATACGATGCAGAAATATGGGCAGCGTAGTGTAAGTGCTCAGAATTTTCTCAACAATAATCTAGTCAACGGACGAACAAACCTTACTGATGACAAATTAACGCTGGTTGAGGAACAATGGGCCGGGCAGCTGTCTGTTAACAAGAATCATCCAGCACTGTTGGCCTGGCATATGATCGATGAGCCCCACCCGGACATTGCGCCTACGATCATTAAGCTCAAAGAGTTTATCGAACAAAATGAACCGACACATCCGGTTATTTATACTCACCAGGACCTGCCGATCAGTTACAATCAAGCAGAAGTAGACTTGATGAAAACTATGGATGTAGTTTTGTCTGACTGCTACTCTCTGAATGAGGATTTCGGTTATGATCCCTGGCTCTACGGAGACGTGGCGATGTCTGAGTTCCGTCGGTTGACCCCAAAGGCCCTGTATTGGCCGATAGTTCAGTCATTCAACTATGGCAAGATGCCAACTCTTGGAGAACTCCGCGTGATGATCTATCATACCATTGGATGCGGTGCCAAGGGGATGTTCTTCTTCACGACAGAGCAGTCCGGAATTACCTGGGAAGCCCCCGGGTACCTGCCTATGTACAGCGGTCCGGGAAATGCATGGTTCTCTGAAGATCAGCTTTTGGGTGAGATCGGTAGGGTTGGTTATTATCTGACTTCTGCTGGTCCACTGCTGATACCGTTGGAATATCAGCCGAAATATCCTGCTAAAATCAAGGCTCCGATGTTCACTACAAAGATTGATGCAAAGCGGATAAAGCTGAGACCAATAACAATGCTGACAAGGTCTACGATTCACATCGGAGCTTTTACCGGCAGAGACTATGATGTCCTGGTATTAAGCAATGATGACCCAAATAAGACCAGGCAGGGACTGGTGTCTATTCCGGCTGTTTCCGGTAAGAAGCAAGTCTATGACCTTTATGACCTGAAGGAAGTCCCAACGCAGATAGTTGATGGACAGGTACAGTTCAATGTGCGGTTCAAAGATGGTGACGGGAGACTGTTCCTGGTGGGGAATGCAGAAGCATTCAAAAATGCTAGTCAGACAGTCCTGAGGCACAGATATGACCGGCAAGCACTACTGGTAAACCTTGATATGGGACTTGCTCAAGCTGGGAAAGTTGACATTCAGTCGGTTCAAAATCTATTGACCAAGGCTGCTGATTTGGCTGAAAAAAATCAGTATTTCAGAGCTATTAAAGTTGTAAATCAGTCCAGACATCAACTGGTGAAAGTGGAAAAGCAGAATCCTGACTACTATCGTATGAAAACAAATATAGAAGCGATGCGTGCTGGGTTCACAAAGATTGATGATGATTTTAAGACCCAACCAGCAAAAGAGATACCTGTGGCTATGAAAACAACCATGCTGCAGCTGTCAAAACGGTTTGGGGAACTTGAAAACGGATTCCGTGCCGGAAATATGAACTCCACTGAAGCAGATTCACTGGGAGGGGCACTGAAAGAGTTTCAGAAGACTGTGGTGTTTGTGAAGAAGTGAGTGCTAGTCAATTAGGAGTTTTTGACAGGATTAACAAGTTTTACAGGATTAACGGGATTAACTCCGCAACCCCGTTAGTCCTAAGTAGCCGCAGGCGTATCGAAGGGCGGCATCGGAGAGACTGTCCCGTTAAAATGTGCACAACTGACCGCCCTTCGATACGCTGCGCTACTCAGGACTAACGGGTAAAGTACCGTCAAGTCTCCAAAAGAAGTGGGTACTGGGATGTGATTCCACTGCCTTCGCTCGGGCGTGATTTGTAATCACACCCGAAACAGAAAGTCATTAAATAAGGCGCAAAACCAATCCTGTTAATCTTGTTAATCCTGTCTAAATTCTCTTCCCTACTCCCTCGTAATCTTCAACTTGAATGTCTGCTGGTATACGGACTGGTCTACTGTGCCGTAGACGTCGTCTGAGCCTATGTGGCCTACTATTATTATTTTGCCGTCTTTTAGTTGCAGTCCCTTGGGATAGTAAGCTGTGCCCTTGATATCGAGTCTATTCCATGTCCTTCCTTGATCGGCTGTGTAGTACATTCCATCAGTCCCGCAGTGAAGGATCAAGCCCTCTTTTGTCGTGATAACTAACGGGTAGCCGCTGTGTGGGAATGGAACTCGTGTCGGTTTTTCCATCACAAATGTATCCCCAGTTTTACGAGCGATTGTCTGCAAGCGGTCGCTATACCAGTAGGAATCAGGGGGAGTCGGTCCCATTCTGTAAGCGCCTTCATGGATTTCAGTCATATGATCCGGGTAGTGTTCTGTGCGGTGTATCCATAGCAGATCCCCATTTGGCAGTTCGCAAAAATCGCTCTCTTCGCAGACACCATCGGCAGTAGGCATCAGGACAATCGGTTTGCCCCAACTCTTTCCCTTGTCTGATGAAACAAACATCATCTTGGTCATATAATTTATCATCCGATCAGGACCGTCACCGCGTTTATAGCACCCGGCAAACATAACCAGCCTGCCGTCTCTGAGCGGTCTTATAAGGGTTGGCCAGCACCTGTACTTGTCAACCGGCATGAAGTCGACTGGCTTACTCCACGTCTTTCCCTTATCTTTTGACCATGTTGTGTATCCACTGGCACTCAAGTCAGCAGCCGGCCAGTGAGCTACAACAGTTATCCAGTCAGGTAGAACAACAGTTCCGCGGAAGGAATCATCGGACAACTGATATCCACCATATGATCCTGTTCCTCCACTGCTTCCACTGGATATCACTGTCCAGGTATCCCCGTTGTCTTTGGATTCCAGCTTTGGGGATGACGATACTGGATTGCTCGTGGGCCCGGTTATCTGCCTGAAATCACAGCGCAGTGTGCCATCCGGAAGCTGTATAAGACCTACCCAGGAGGTATATCCGGGTGTATCTGGTGAATGGTAGATAACCTTGTCAGAGTAATCTGTAACCTCTACTTTGGTTATCCTGCCGGGTATTCTAGCGGTATCACTCATGATTTTCTGAAGTTCTGTTTTATTTGGGTTGTTGTCTATATAGTCAGCTTCCCAGAACAGTATCTGCTTTGCTCCAAGTTTGTGCGCCAATGTGACATTGTCCTGGAATGAGGTATTGTTGGTCGGCACCCAGCCATACAGCCAGACATCCACCTTATCACCAACCAGTTTCTTGAGATAGTTGTAAGCAAGTTCAGGAGTTCCTCCGCTGTTTCGGTAGTAATAACCCGCTGGGACAGCCGCATCTATAAGACCGTCTTTAGCCCAGGTTTCTACGTCAAGCAACAGGCCCTGAAGGTTGTCTGCATATTTCGGATTATCACCGCGATAGCTCCAGGGATGCTGCACCAATACTGCGACAGGCAACTTGGTTTTCTTTGAGTTTGTAAGTTTGCGGACCATTTTCATGAACTCGGTCTGCGGCTGCGCACGGTACTGCACCCAGCGTATATCGTTATTGGGGATATCGTGGGGGTCAATCTTGTATTTGGTTTTGAAACCTTTCACCAGGATGTCTTCGTAGCCGTAATCAGCCACCCCACCTGCGTCAACTTGAGGGTCCCTGACATCTCCAGTCCTTATCCAGTCGAGAAACACTCCATCAACCTTGTATTTATCCAGGACTTCCTTGATAATCGCCAGCTTATATTTGCGGACTTCAGGATAAGCAAAGCTGAGTTGACTATGATAGAAACCGCCGTCTCGCCTCTTCCACCGTTGCTCCGGATGGGCAAGGGTGTATCTGCTGGGCCAACCCCAGGCGTGATCATCTTCATTGATACTGAACCATGCATGGATTTCTATTCCTATCTCATGCCCGTACCGCACTGCCTCTGCCAATGAGTCGATGGTCCCATAATGGAAGTGGTCTTTCATTTTCTGCAGGATTGCGTCGTTCTTTTGAGCGCCGACCTTGCCGATTTCCTCAGGCTTAGGATCGAAATATGAATCACCATGGGGGGGGCCCATAGGATCCATCAGATTACTCGGGTAGAGTGACCTGCCGGAATCCAGGCAGCGCCAGTATATCTTCGACCATCCGGCGGCTTTGCACATATCAAGCATATGGCGGACACCAGCAAGTCCATCATCCAGCCCGGGAACGTTGTCCTTCAATACCCAGTCTGAGTGCGTAAGTGGTGAACTCAGGATGAGTTTTGGCTGCCCGTTCTGCGGAGTTGACTCCGCAAAACATGAGCAGCAGGCTGCTATTACGCCGACGCATAAAGCTGCAAGGATCAGGATATGATGAGTAAATTGCATTGGTATATGTTTCCCCCACTGATTAACTGTAGTATGGATCAATTTTGACCGCGAAATGCGCTAAAGCACGCGAAAAATGCAAGATGGCAGGCTGGAAGCCTGCACCACAATTCAGCCTGCATGAACTAATACTTGTTTCAAATCGCAATAAGTTGGCTCCCCAACCTGGGGGCTCAGAATGACAATTATTCTCTTGTTATTTTTAGCTTGAATGTCTGCTGGAATATGGACTGGTCTACGGTACCATAGATGTCATCTGAGCCGATGTGGCCTATTATGATGATCTTCCCATCTTTCAACTGCAGTCCCTTTGGATAGTAGGCTGTGCCTTTGACATCAAGCCTGTTCCAGGTCTTGCCCTGATCGGCTGTATAGTATATACCATCAGTTGCACAGTGCAGGATCAGACCTTCTTTGGTTGTGATTATCAACGGATAACCGCTGTGAGGGAACGGAACAGGCGTCGGCTTTTCCATTGTAAAGGTCTTTCCGGTCTTACGGGCTATGGTCTGCAGACGATCGCTGTACCACCAAGAATAAGGGGGAGAGGAACCCATTCTGGCTCCACCAGGGGGGATCGCCGTCTCATGATCGGGGTAGTGTTCTGTGCGATGTATCCATAACAGATCTCCATTGGGAAGTTCGCTGAAATCACTCTCCTCACAGACGCCATCTGCAGTAAGCATCAGAACGATTGGTTTGCTCCAGCTTTTACCCTTATTTGTGGATATGAACATCATTTTGGTCATGTAGTTGATCATCCGCTCGGGACCATCACCCCGCTTGTAACATCCTGCAAACAGCACCAGTCTGCCATCACGAAGTCGTCTGATAAGTGTTGGCCAGCACCTGTATTCTGCAATCGGCATAAAATACACCGGCTGGCTCCAGGTTTTGCCTTTATCAGTTGACCAGGTTGTGTATCCAGTGGCGGTTAAATCATCCGATGGCCAGTGTGCGACCACCATTGTCCAGTCGGGAAGGACAACAGTTCCACGCAGGGAGTCAGTGGACATCTGGAATATCCCTCCGGACCCGGTACCCACGCTGCTGCCTTCGCTTATCACGCTCCAGGTTTCACCATTATCTTTAGATTCCAGCTTCGGAGAGGATGACACCGGATTGTCCTTTGGACCAGTCAACTGCCGGAAATCGCAGCGCAGAGCGCCATTTGGAAGCTGCAGCATGCCTACCCAGGAAGTGTATCCAGGGGTCTCAGGTGAATGGTAGATAACCTTGTCCTTGTAGTCTACAACTTCGACCTTTGTTATCTTGCCGCGAGCAGCTTCCACTCGAATGGTACAGCAGATTACCAGAGCTACAAGGAGCAGCGTAGTAAGTGCTAGAACACGTTGGGTGTATTGCATGGTTTTATATTTCCTCCACTTGCTAGATATGATAGCGAATATTTGTATACAATGTCATTTCACATTCGCATTCCCCATTTCACTCAGAGAACGGAGAATCAATCCCCCTACCCCCCTTCTCCAAGGGGGAATTGTGTTTGACGAATCCGTTGACGCGCGTCAGTGAATATTATGCTGGTATTATGCACGACTGCTGCGATATTGTAAAGTGTTTTATGGAGACAAATGCAAAATAGTGAAAAAACTTTCCTGTAACCACTTGACATTGTGATTATTATGTACATATACTTCTAGTGACGCGAGTCAATGTTTTTTTGCATTACTATCTCTCAGAGGACTATTTTGAAACCTACACGTCAACACGTAGCTGAGCGAGCCGGTGTGTCGACCACAACGGTATCATATGTTATGAATGGCCGCAGTGATGTCTCCATACCCAAACACACGCGTATGAAGGTGATGAAGGCTGCGAGCGATTTAGGCTACCGGCCCAGCCGGACTGCTCAGGCGCTGGTAACGGGTATGAGCCATGTGATTGCTCTGTGGCTCCCTCTGCTAAACTCAACATATTTCTCTGAAATCACGCATCTCATGCATGAGCGAATGGCTGCAGACGAGTTCGACCTTGTCGTCACTGAATATGTTCACCAAAGACCTCACATTGGCGGTATGCTTGGTGATATAGCTGATGGACTTATGACATGGGGACGTCCGACATGGTCGGATCACTCAGCGGAACTGTTTACGCGGTTTTCATCCAGGATAGTCTCATTTGGTATCGTGCCTATTGACGATGTACATTGCGTTTGGATTGACCTGGGACCAGCATCACGGGAGGCTGTTCAGTCATTGATAGAGGATGGACGTAAGCGTATAGCATTCTTCACCACAGCACTAAATAGCGAACTGCAGGAGATTCGTAACTCTACATACAGAAATGTACTGGCAGAGGCAGGTTTGCCGGCCAGACTGGAAGATTTCGAGTTTCGGACACGCCGTGATGCTTATGAAGCAGCTAAGGCAATCCTGGTACCGGACAACCGCCCGGATGCTATGTTCTGCACAAATGATGAGTTGGCTATTACTACCCTCAGAGCGGCCCGTGATATAGGGTTAAGTGTACCCGAGGATGTGGCGATTATCGGCTGCGATGGCATTGAGGATGCGTTATACCAGGAAAGATCTATTAGTACAATTATCCAACCGGTGGAGAGAATGTGCGATCTGGCCTGGAGTTTGATGCAAAAACGGTTGGAGGATCCCAGTGGACCGGTTGAACAAGTAAAATTGCAGGCCCAGTTTGTAAGAAGACAATCATCTTAATCTGACAATTCACAATTAACACAAGGAGAAAATTATGAACAAAAACAAAGCAATATGCAAAAAAGGGTTTACATTAATTGAATTGCTTGTAGTAATAGAGATTATTGCCATACTTGCAGCAATACTTTTCCCTGTTTTTGCCAAAGCCAGAGAAAAAGCCAGGCAGGCAACCTGCGTCAACAACGAGAAACAGATAGCACTTGCAGTTATGCAGTATGTGCAGGACTATGATGAAACGTACCCTCCAGGCGCTTTAGGACCTCCGTGGGTGACGGCTTTTGCAACCTGGATGATGTGGGGCGGCGGCCCTTCGAATACTGTCATAGACTCTTACATTAAGAACGGCAATGTATGGTATTGTCCGGATGCACGAAAGGCCCCCTGGTGGACTAACTCATATCCGCAGCCGACGTACTGTGGTTCATACGGTTATAACTACATCTATATGGACACTAAATCACTGGCAAGTATTGCATCTCCGGCTAACACAGTTATGGGTGTAGAGAATATTCCCACGTGTGACCGGTGTCCTCCTCCATCTGCCGGGTTCCTCGATCCTGCGGCTGGTGGAGCAGAATGGCGACACAGCGATGGGATGAATATTATGTGGGCTGATGGCCATATAAAATGGATCAAAAACGGTGAAGCAAATGTGTGCGCGGTAAACGACCGAGCCTGGAATGGCGGTGGATTTTAGTATTTATTTACTAGACATAGAATAGTAGATGGGCGGGGATTTTATATCTCAGCCCATCTTGGCATATCTGTAATAGTTCAGTTAAGTAAGAAATTAAAGTCCATTCATACTTCGATACGCGCTTTGCGCTACTCAGCACGAACGGACTTAGGTCAGTTCACAATAGACTGAACTCTTTCACATGTTCTGGTATTAAATGTAATCGTGCTATATACTAGTTCGGTATTTAAACGATGACCGTACTGCAGGTGCAGTTCAGAAGGAGATTCTTATCTTGAAGTTCAGATCGTTAGTTACGCTATCCCTTGTGGCAATCATATCAGTATGGGGGTTAACTGTGTCATTTGCAACAGAATACAGGCATATTTCGACTTTCAAGGACTTGATTGATCCTACACTCTTTCGGAATGCGCAGTTCGGGATGAAGGTAGATTCTGCGCAGATCACAGCCGATGTTGTGAAAGTGCATACAACCGGTGCTGTCTTTACCATAGATTCGAAACTCGGAACAATTCAAGCGGATCAACGGATAGGGAAAACACGGCATGTTGCCCAGATACTGCTGGGAACGGCTTTGGTGAACCCGAAAATCTCGGACAGGGATTCGGGATTTGTAATGATTACATTCGAAAAACCGAATATCACAATACGAATCAATGGTGACTCATTGCTGATGCTGCAACCTAAGAAAGAGTTGCCATTGCGCGTGAATACCCAGTTCCAGTCAGTTTGGAATCAATCGTGGCGGACGACTCACCTTGTGGTAGATGAGGTTGGCGGAGTATCCAGCCATCTCTCCAGTGACAGCGTGCAAGATGGTTTTGATGCTGCAAGTCATACTGTTGCTTCCTGCACAGTGCCTGCTGGAGAGGTTTACTGCCTGGGAGTTTGTCCCCCTAAACCATACGACTGGAAAAAATCAACCAGCATGCAGGTAAACTGGCACTGGTCTGAAAAGGATGGATATCCAACTGATACCCGCATCCATGACTGGGTACCGGGCGGAAATATTCTGCTGGCACAGTCTGAAGTAATGTTATGGAAAGACTGGAACCTGGCTTTCATACCTAGAAAAGGCGAAGCGGAGTTCCAACGGATGATGACAACTGCACACGCAAACAAGATGCGTGTAATCGTCTACACCAGCCCATTCTTCTTCTTGAAGGGTACTTCGCAGGAAGCCCAGGCAGTCAATGACAAGCCAGGCATTTGCCCGGGGGCTGTATCCGATGGCAGCAATATGCCTCTGTTCCTGCATGAGATCGAGCATGTAATGCGCGACTATGCTCCTGATGGTCTTTACTTTGATGGGCAGTATAATACCAACCCCGCTGCTCTGTATGCGCTTGCCAGATACAGCAGACAGATAGTTGGAGAAAAAGGCCTGCTGGAGTGGCATTCGAGCTTGGAAGTCGGTGAAACATGGGGTGGAAGTTTTCTCTATTTCCCCCAGGCAGACGCTTATGTAGATATGCTACTGCGGGGTGAAGGACTTGGTAGTTTCTACAACGACTTTAACTGGCTGCGGTATTTTGTCTCAGGATACAACATTCACAACAGTGTTGGAGTTATTTGCAACAATGCGAACTACCGTGAGCCGTCAGCAGAAATGGTAGAGAATATGCTGAAAGCCAATATCCGTTTCCACACTCTGGTAAACGAAAACTCTCCGGCAACACCCATGCCAACAGGTTATGAAAGGAGGCTCAAACCAGATTTCAAGAAGTGGGTTGATTCCGGTGTAAAAGAACGCTATGAAAAAGCAAACATAACACAATAATTATGATTTGAACCTGCACTATCCAAGGCCAATAGCTCCCTGGGTAGTGCAGACTATTCAGAAAACAGACATGCAAGGAGCTGAAAACAGGGAGGAACAAACAATGAAACGTAACACATTCTTATACAAGAAAGGTTTTACTTTGATCGAATTGCTTGTAGTTATAGCTATTATTGATATACTTGCAGCAATTCTCTTCCCGGTCTTTGCAAAAGCCAGGGAGAAAGCCCGGCAAGCGACCTGTAGTAACAATATGAAGCAGATCGGTTTGGCAGTAATGCAATATGTCCAGGACTATGATGAGACATATCCGCAGATTTACGATGACACAATACCACTGGCAGCTACGGCAACTCAGCCTGCAACTACTGCAACTTTTCTCGCTGACTTTCTAGAGCCCTATATGAAAAACATGGCAGTCTGGACGTGCCCGAGTAACAGTGTAAAGCCGGGCATATTCACTACACAGCCTGCTCGTTTCAGGTCGATGCAGTGGAACTACAGTCCGAGCATGGAAGTTATAGCTTGCGGTTGTCAGGGTACCGGTGGTCGTCCTATGGCACAACTCACTGCTCCAGCGGACACAGTAATGATATCTGAATATGACTACACCGGTACTGGCTGGGCATCTGTAGCCTACGGATTCTGCGGTTGGGCCTGCTGGGTCGGAATGGGTCCTGGCTGCAAAATCCACAGCGGCGGTGTAAATATCATATGGGCAGATGGACATGTAAAGTGGTCACGCTGGGAATCACTGACTTCTGATAAGTTTGCTAGAGTTAAGTAGATATTCTTATACAACATTTGGTATTTAGACGGTAAATGCCTTCAGGTTTATCAACCTGGAGGCATTTTTGCTTGTGGCATTAAAGTTTGGTTATTCGCATATTTCAGTTCGTGCTGAGGGTGTAAATGCCACAAGCATTTACACTGCTTTTCGAAGCACAGTTGAATTCCTACGCCCTTCGACAAGCTCAGGGTGAACGGATTTTATACACGGAAAACTGAATGCTTACCTTGTTGTTCAAAGCACCCGTGATTGCGGTCTTATGTGTTATAATTCAAACTTAGTTGCACTTATGAATTGGCGTAATCAGGTTGGGTATGATGGACAATTCTCATTCAGCGAGAAATAGCGGGAGTAAACTTAGTTGGTTGTTAGCTACCCAGGCACGGCAGCGGATGAGCATTGTAGCGTCTACTTCTTTGCTGTTCGGTGCTTTCTCTGCTGGAACAGAAGTTGTATTCCCTCTCTGGGTAACTAAAGAACTGGGATATACTCCGTCCCAGTGGGCTCAGATGCGATCGATGAGGATGATTGGAATCCTGGTCGGGATTCTTTTTCTGGGTGCATTATCCGACAGATTCGGGCAGCGATTGATTGGCGCTCTCTCTATGCTGGGTGCGGCTGCCTGCCTGATACTGCTGGGAATGGGACCTCGCTCCACTATCTGGTATATCATCCCAATATTAGGTGCACTGGTCAGTACCTCATTTGTAAACCTCAATACGCTGACCCAGGGAATTTCACATCGACGGCAGGGAACAGCCAATGCTGTATATCGGAGTGTTGGAACAATTGCGAGCATTGTTGCCCCTGTTATGGCAACAGGTCTGGCTGCAATCTGGCATGGGTATTCAGGAGTTTTCTATGTGTTCGCTGGAACTCTGGTAGCTGCTGCCTGTGTGCTGTGGTTCTATCCCGGCGAACAGATACCCGAGTCTCTGGGAGATATACGCAAGGAGATGCTTAGGCTGACCCGCGGTTATCGAGATGCATTTAAAGAACGCCAGCTAATGAACATCATTCACTATTCTCAGATTTGGACAGGTGTATTGGCAGGAGTGGGTGTTTTTGCTGCAATACGATTCACGCGGGAGTTAGGACAGACCGATCAATATTTTGGACTTATCAGCTCGATAGCAGGAGCTCTCACTTTTGTCTCAATAGCCGGTACTGCATTTGTCCTGGACAGGGTCTCTCTACCGAAGCTGTTTGGAACGTTGGCTGTGTTATCCGGACTGTGTTCGGCTGTGATGGGCCTGAATGATTCTATGCTGCTCGCTACGATCGGCTTCCTCTGTTTCGTCCCCCTGACCAGCGTATTGGTCGGCCCAGTCAGCATGTGGATCAGCCGTGCAGCCGATCCCAACGCACAGGCTGCTGCATTCTCTGTTCATAAACTGATATCCGCTGCATATACTGCCGGTAGTATAGCAATTCTGGGATATCTCGAGCAGAAGATAGGAATCAGGAGCATCCTATTATATGGTGGGATACTCGGGATGCTGATCGGAATGAGATTCTTCTGGCTGCCAGAACCAGGATCACCTGTAAATAAATTATTCCTATCCCCTATGCAGGAATAATCACCCAGTGAAGCCAATCATACTAAAGAAATGCTAATAACACACGCGTAATTCGGGAGATGTTGTATTATGCACCAAATATCCAGATACCTTTTCGTTGTATTGTCTATTGCATCCCTGATCATAGGAACCACAGTAGTTAGTTGTGCCGCCAATGAGACACTTTCACTGGTGGCTTCAGGAAAATCCGATGCACATATAGTCATTGATTCCAATTCAGTCGCAATGGTCAAATATGCAGCAGAAGAGTTTCGTGACTACGTGCGCAAGATATCCGGTGCAGAACTACCAATAGATGAAGTCGGATCTGATTACAAGGCGCCTGTTGATGGATCAGTTCGAGTCTTTATAGGTGAGAGCGCATATACGAAAAGCATCGGTCTGGATACTGCGAAACTCAAATGCGATGGTTACTATGTCCAAATCACACCAACAACTCTGGTTCTAGCAGGTAGAGACGAACCGGTACCATATTTCGAGACCAAGTCAGCCTCAGGACAATATGAACTTAAGGGTTCGAAATTCAGCGATATAGGTCAAACCGGATCGCTATTTGCAGTCTATCATTTCTTTGAAAAGTATTGCGATACCAGATGGTATTGGCCCGGAGAGCTTGGGGAGGTCGTTCCAAAATCTACCAATATTTCTGCGCCAGTGGGGCGTTACAGTATAGAACCCAGCTTTGAATACAGGATGTATTATGCTTTTGATTTCAATGCCGACCCGGAAGCTGCGAAATGGTACAGGCGTGCAGGTTTTGGCTCCACTACCGATGCTATGCATCCCAACCACAGTGCCTATAAAATATACGCCAATAGTGCTAACCATGCGCAGCACCCCGAATGGTTCGCTCTACACAAAGGCAGGCGGGATGCGGTAGACCTTTGCTGGACTGAACCTGGTGTTGTTGATGAATGGGTAAGACTGGCAAAAGAGTATTTCAGAGCTAACCCGACTGCAAAAATGTTTGCAGTAATGCCGGAGGACGGCACTGGAGTCTGCGAGTGTGCAAGATGCCAGAAGCTGGTAGACTGGAGCGCTCCAACCGAGGGAAATGGTTCGCTGGGTGGTAACCAGCTTCTTTCCAACATACTCTGGCCTGCTGTAAATGAAGTCGCTAAAAGAATCAGGGACGAGTTCCCGGACAAATACATCGGCTGCTGCGCTTATTCAAATTATCTGAAGCCACCGTGGACTGTGGAAAAATTCGAACCCAATGTTATAGTGATGCTTTGTGCAATGACTGCATTCATGTATGATTCTACTTATGACAACGGAATGGCGTCATTTGAGCAGGGATGGCTGGGGAAAGGTATCAAAACGTTCTCTACCTGGGACTACAACTGCACTCATATGTTCCAGACAGGCAACAATGGAGCTTATACTCCTTACATTCTGCCTCATATGCTGGCTAAACGTTATTCCAGACTCAAGGGAATCTCGCGCGGCGGGTTCTTTGAAGCCGAGAATGCTCCGACATGGGTACCCAGCAAGCTGACCCACTTTGGAATGGACCATATTAACTGGTATGTGCTGGGTAAACTCTCCTGGGATCCAACGCTGAATATGGATGCATTGCTGGACGATTACTGTAAGCATTTCTATGGTCCGGCTGCCTCGCAGATGCGCCATTTCTGGCAACTGCAGGAGGACCAGTGGACATCACGCAAAGACCCACTAGTCTGGGATGGTCAGTGTGCAGGTCGATGGAACCACGTTTACACTCCCAAAGTCCTGAGGGATATGTTCAAGAGCTTCGATGAAGCAAGAGCTCTGGCTGCAAAATCCGACGATCCGAACTATTTGAAAAGACTCGACCTGATAGCCGGAGAATATGCATTCCTGAGATCATGCTCCATAGATGAATGGAAAGGTCTGACAAAGAACAGTCTGCATGCAAACGGCAGCTTTGAAAAGAAGAAATCAGGTTCTGTTACCGGTTGGTACTGCAGTGATGGGGCTTCTGATGTCACCGGAAATGCTCTTTCAGGTAAGAAGTCACTTAAACTGCTGGGGTGTGAATCTTATGCAGTCAGTGAGATAACAAAGTTCAATCCAGCCAAAGATTATGTGATATCTGTATGGTACAAGACCGAAGGCAGCGGCAATCCTGATCAGGAGCCTGCATGGCCCCGCTTATCGGTGTTGAAAGTCCCTGACAATAAAACAGCCCCTCAACCGATAGGCAGCATTAACCCAGGTAAGGTAGCAAATGCTGCTGAGCTAGCGGCTCACATTTCAAGACCAGGAAATGACCGGGAATGGCAGAGGATGTACGTAGTTTGCAGACCCGGCGACTTCGGACAAATCAAACTCCGCGGTGCTCAGGGTTACACCTGCTGGTATGATGATGTAACAATTCAGGAGCTCCCCGATAACTGGCAGCAGACAGCTATGGGGTATCCTAACTATCCGGGGAAGTAGCAGTTTTAGCTGTAAGACGAATAGGACATGGATGTCCTGCTTTTCAGGAAAAGGGAATTGATTCCATTCACTAAAACCAAATACCAAAGCGCCAGCCTAATTCCCCCTTTGAAGGGGGAATTAGCAAGTGCTTAATATTTGCCCCAAAACACTTAACTAATATAAAACCTCCAGACAACTGAATGTATTATCTCTCCTCTGCTATAATGTACTTGCATGCGCAATCAATCCATGGATATAATCTTCCGTGAAGATTGCGCCAGTTTTTTCGAGGAGTAATATATATGAATATGCTTTTGGCACGCGCCATTCGAACACAATCGCGGATGTCTAAGATCAAATATGCTGTTGTGATTTCTGCTTTGATTGTTGTTGTCTTGATCTGCACATTGTGTCGAGAATCGATAGCTTGTTCGGCGTTTGTCCTTAACAAGGGCCAGGAATGCGTTATGGCTTTTAATGAGAACTGGCCGGGTGAAGCGCAGGGGTATGTGCTTATCAACCAGCCGGGTCGTCAGAAGCGCGGCGTCACTGAGTCTGAGCTTTGGGTCACCAAAGAACTCAAGTCGGACTCGGATATACGCTGGACTTCACGGTATGGTTCTATCACATTCAACTGCTTCGGCAAGGACTTACCGGTTTTCGGTGTCAACGAGAAAGGCCTGATGGTCGCTGAGCTTGCCTGGGGACAACAAAAACCTGGAAAACTGCTGCCTGGTGAGAAACCCATTGTATGGCTGGCATGGGAGCAGTATATACTGGACCAGTTTGCTACAGTTGATGAAGCACTGAATGACATCTCTAAGAGTAAACTGGGTGTTCAGGTTGATAGTCATGAGTTCTTTCTCTCTGATGCTAAGGGCAACTCCGGTGTGGTTTTGTGTGACAACCAGGGCACGTTCAGAGTCTTCCGCGGTAAGACAATGAAACACCCGTTGGTATGCAATGGCTTTCCTGAAACTGATCCAGATCAACTGAAGGCTTATAAGGCTTTCGGTGGTAAAGAAGAGATGACAAGTTTCAGGAACTTCGGAGTCTCTGATTTTGGCAGACGCTATGCCAATGGAATCCACCTGCTGGAAGCTTACAATCCCAAAGCACATTGCGCTCCGGCATATGCCTGGATGATGCTTGAAGTCTTGAACCCTGGTGACTGGCGGCTTGTATATGATGCAAAGGCCCGGCGTGCTGCATTCTGCACAATTCGCAACCCAAAAGTTAAGTGGGTAAACTTCGGCGATATTAAGTTCGGAGCAGACAAACCAACCCTGATCCTCGATGTTCAGACAGAATTTGAAGGGGATGCACTCAGCCGCTTTGTGCCGTTGACCTCAGAGAATCTCCTGACTATGCTGCGTCCTGCTTATTTGTGGGGAATGCAGGGACCATCACCCGATCCCGCAGGCTTCGCTGCAGCCGGAGGTGAAGCAATGATCCAGGTTGCACATAAGTATGGTATGCTGACGCAATAACACCTCTGTCATCCTGAACGCAGTGAAGGATCTGCTGCTCCAAAATAAGCTACACGAAAAAGCAGATCCTTCATTACATTCAGGATGATACATATTACTGGATGACAACATTAGTAAGGAAACACGCTATGTTAAATAACGATATCTTGTCTATTGTTGATGAGCTGATACCTTTGATCAGGCGGTTCGCGAAGTCGGATTATGGGATTGCGGTTGGTGGGGCTCATGCTAAAGGGACGGCTGACGTTGAGTCTGACCTGGATATTTACCTGTTTGCAAGCAGTGTCCTGACCAACGATGAACGGAATCAACTGACCAGTCAGCATTCGTCGAATATCAGGGATATCATAACCTGGGGTGTCGAGGTGCCTTTTGAGCAGGGAGGATCGGATTTCTACTACAAAGACATCAAGATCGAGTGCTGGCTCAGGAACAGCGAGTTTATTGAGAATACCATCTCTGACTGCAGAGCAGGCATTGTAAAGCAGGAACTTGTCAGATGGACAACTACCGGATTCTTCAACCACTGCTGCCTCTCTGACCTGAAGAATATGATACCGGTCGAGGATCCGGCTGGAATCCTCTCACGCTGGCAGTCAGGGCTCTCTGAGTATCCCCCAAAGATGCAGGAGACCATAATTAACAAACATCTCTCCGGTGCCAGATTCTGGCCTCATAATTTTCACTACACCAGTGCAGTTGAACGGCAGGATGTGATATACACAACCGGAATAGTCCAGCAGGTCATCCACAACATGATCCAGGTGCTGTTTGCGGTGAACAAGACCTACTTCCCGGGTGACAAGAAACTGGCAAACGCCCTGAATCATCTGGACCGTCTGCCTGACAGATTTGTGGAACGCATACAGGAATTGATATCCCCGAGCGAGAGCGTCAGCGTGGAACTCCTTCGCCATCAACAGGTATGCCTGCAGCAGCTGCTGAGAGATCTAGAGAACCTGGTCAGCGCGTAAAGGACATTGCATGATGGCAAAATACACGACCCACGAATCGCTGGCAATTAATATAACTCATGATGTCAAGCGTGAAGAATACCTGGACTATATGACGTTCCAGGCTAACACCCGTCCTCTGTTTACTGAGCCATTCGGGCCTCTTATTGGGCTCAAGGAGGAATGGGCTGACCAGGGTGCAACTCCGGAAGAACTCGACCTTTCCGCATTCCGGTTTCGTTCACCAATGCAAGCAGGCATACCAATCAACACAGGCTATATGGGCGAGTACCGGAATGAGTTAGTCGAAGAGACCGATGAATACATCATAAGGCGAGATTACCTCGGTAGACGTGTAAAACTGATTAAGGGTTATGCGACACTTCCCCTACCCCTGGACTATCCCGTTAAATGCATGGATGACTGGCTGAGGATCAAACCTCATTACAAATTCTCCGAGGAAAGGCTTTCAGGAGACTGGGAATCCATTGTCAATAAGAATGTTCACGCTGGATATGCATCATTTGTCAGCATACCTGGAGGTTTTGACGAACCCAGGCAATTGATCGGTGAAGAGGAGTTATGCGTTTCCTACTACACTCAACCTGAATTGATCCATGACATTCTGGTAACCATTGGAGATACTGCATTTAAGGTGCTTGACATGGTCTCATCGGTTGTTCAGGTAGATGAGTTATGCGTGCATGAAGATATGGCCGGAAAAAGCGGTTCACTCGCCGGTCCAAAGCAGATACAGGAGTTCATCAAGCCTTACTATCGCAAAATATGGGATATGCTGCAATCCCGCGGAGCCCGTTTATTCAGCCAGGACTCCGATGGAAACATGAACGGTGTACTCACTGATTTCATCGATGCAGGCCTAAACTACACTTATCCAATGGAACCCGCTGCCGGTATGGATATAGTCAAAACAAGAGAAATTTATGGTGCAAAGCTGGCGTTCCAGGGTGGAATAGACAAACACATCTTCCGCCGCAGCAAAGATGAAATACTCCGGGAACTGGAATACAAAGTCCCACCAATGGTTAAAACCGGAGGCTGCCTGCTAGGCCTCGACCACCGAATCCCCAATGGAACCCCACTGGAAAACTATCGCTTCTACATCAGCAAAATGTGGGAGATTCTGGAAGCAACAAAATGACCTGGATATGACAGATAGGACATATAGGACTTATAGGACACTAGTTCTTTCGATAATCAAACTCAGTGGAACTGCCGAAACCCAAAGCCACCTACTCTTCATCCAACCCCATCTCCCTTCCTAAAGCCTCTCCCCGTCTCCCAGTCCCCAAGTCCTCCGCGTGAAATCCCTTCCTGAAGCCTGAAGCCCGAAGTCTGAAGCCTATCCCTTCCAGAAGCCTTATCTCCCTCTGTTTAACTTCAATCGAACCCATTTGATTGCTTTAACAATGTTCACTACCGGTTTAAAATACCATCCCTGCATCTCATCAACTACTTCTTTCAGATGCTTGCGGATGGGGAGTTGTTGAGGGCAAAGGGTTTCGCATTTTCCACAGTTCTGGCACAGGGAGGCGTATGATGGCTTGCCATCCATTCCACAGGTATAGACCATGTATACCAATTGTTGGCTGCGGCCATGGAACAGGTGTTTGTTGTTAAAGGAACTGAAACACATTGGGATATTCACGCCATATGGACATGGCATACAGTATCCGCAGCCGGTGCAGCTGACTTTTTGCATTCCGGTGATTAGCTCTTTCACACTGGCAACACGCTGCAGGGCTTCAGTCGAAAGCGACTGGGGATATGCTGTGCCAGCAATCCGGATGTTTTCTTCGATGTGTGACTCTTCATTCATCCCTGAAAGGACAGTTGTCACTTCCGGATGGTTCCATATCCAGCGCAGTGCCCATTCGGCCGGTCTCCAGTTTTCTTCTGCCTGCTTCCAGATATTCTGCACCTCTTCAGGCATTTTATCGACCAGATATCCACCCCGCAGCGGCTCCATAATAACCACTCCCAAGCCTTTGGATGCAGCATACATCAGCCCATCTTTTCCGGCCTGGTAGTGTTCATCGAGGTAATTGTATTGAATCTGGCAGAAATCCCAGGGATAATCATCGACGATGGATTTGAACTGCTCAGAGTCTCCGTGGTAAGAAAATCCTATACGCTGCAGTTTTCCTTCCTGCTTTGCCCTGTCCAGAAAACCTTCGATGCCCAGCTCCTTTGCACGCTGCCAACCATCCATGCTGTTGAGCGCATGAATAAGGTAATAATCAATATGGTCCGTCTGCAACCGCTTCAAGGATGTATGGAAGATGTTTTCCATTCCGGTGAGAGAATTGACCAGTATTAAGGGCAATTTGGTAGCCAGAAGGACTTTGTCCCGGTAACCGCCAGCCAGAATCTTTCCAAGCACTACCTCACTTTTGCCATAGGTATGTGCTGTGTCAAAGTAATTGACTCCCTGTTCAATAGCCGATATCACCTGCCGCGCAGTCCGTTCCTCATCTATCTTTTTGTCCTTCTGCGGAAACCGCATACACCCGTAACCAAGCACCGAAACCTGATCACCAGTTTTCCCCATTTCCCTGTATAACAATATTTGCTCCTTTAAGATTACCTATTGGCTTGGTTAGGATAGGACGAATAGGACATTAACTCCTGCCTAACATTAATACGCCAATGCGGAGATTGGCGTTCCCAGGACGAAGCGCCGATGCCGATGCACAACCCGTGCCGAAGAGCCACACCATTTCCCCCTTGGAGAAGGGGGCCAGGGGGATTGATTTCTGGGATGTTATTCCCGGGATCGCCAATCTCCTGATTGGCCCCTACCCCCCATCAAACAACCCTTCCACCCACTCACAGACTCCGGGGGAATAATCGCAGTCCAACACAAACAAGTAATCAGGATAATCAACAAACTTTATCCCAACCCGGAAGTTCCGAAACCGTCAGGTGCACTTCCTATATTTTAACCGATGCGCCCGGTTGATCCATAACCCGGGCGCATCCTCTCGGACATACATGTCCTTTTCATCAATCGATAACAACTACATAAATCGGTTGCATGCATAGTTGGACATGGATATCCAGGGAATCAGGTCAGAGGCATGGATGCCCCTGACCATCGAAGTATTTCTTGGTACAGAACGGACAGCAATTCTATACCTTTTACATATTATCAACATTCAGTACGCACCCATGTTACCAACTGTCTAAACAATTTTAAGCAAATCAAATAATAACACCCCAAGTATCTTGTTTGGCACGATTTATGCTGTAACATTATTTGATGCGCATTTGGCTTGGCATAAATGATCATGGACACCTGCAATCACTCACCGCACTATTTTATGTTCTTATATGGATTCCCGAAATCAAATGAGATTAATGATTATTCTGTAAAAATACCAGATTTGGTTGATAAATATACAAAGCTTTGTCTATTGCGGAGGTTGGAACTATGGACAACAGGTTTGTTACTTTATTGTGTAGTAGTATCACATTATTCTTTGTTTGCATAATACCATGTGCAGCACAAGAATACACTGTAACGGATCTTGGCGTACTGTCTACATCTGCTCCGGTCAGCTATGGAATGGGAATCAGCCCGTCCGGCGATTACATCACCGGTTATTCCTATGATTCCGGTTGGCACTACAGAATGTGGCGCTGGACAACGGCAACAGGAATGCAGATAATGGACTCCACTGTTCGTGACAGCCGGGGGTTCGGAATTAACGACTCTGGACATATCTCCGGAACTGTAAATATTAGCAGCGCCGCATACTATAATGGAAGCAGCGTTGTTGTAAAAAATACAGGAAGTTTTCAGAATATCAACTCGGTGAACAGAGCAGCTGGCTGGTACTATTTGTCCGGAAAGCCAGGCAGGGCATACATCTACAACGGAACAGCAAATACCGCCACTGCACTGGGAGTACTTCCAAGTGCCCCTTCTACGACTGGAGTCAGTTTAGGCTGGGGAATTAATGAGAACGGTGTAGTTACCGGAGAATCAAATTATGGCACAAAGGAAAACAAATACCACGCTTTCCTCTGGACACCTACGACTCCTAACGGAACGACTGGTAGTATGGCAGATTTACATAGTCTGAGTGATTTTGACGACAGTAATGGAAAAGCCATCAATGGTGCCAACGATGTTGTTGGATATTGCCGAACCAACACTACAGAGAACACTAAGAGAGCTTTTCGTAAATTGCATGACGGTATTATGGAACTCCTGCCAGCGCTGCCTGCGCCTTTCTATTACCAGGACTCCAGCTACAATGCATCGGAAGCAAACAGCATTAATAACGATGGAATAATCGTTGGGACTGCGGGTTACCTAAGCAGCCACACTGCGACAATTACTTATGCTGTTCGCTGGGTAGATGACGAGTTAGATGATTTGAATCATTGCATAGACCTACGGTCTCCTTGGTCTCTTGTAGAGGCAAATTCAATCAGCAGCACTGGAAAGATAGTTGGAACAGGCAGGATAAATAATGAGACCCATGCATTCCTCCTGACGCCTATCACAAGCCCAACGGTCAGTCCGACCCCACACATTGACAGCATCTCTCCCAGTGGGCTACGGACCCGTGATATTCCAACTGTTTTGCACATAACAGGTACAGGTTTTACAACAGGATCAGTGGTGTTCTGCAAGACTTCGAGCTACGTTGCGGTTCAACCTTTAGTCACAAGATTTGTCTCGAGCACTCAACTTGATGCTGATTTTAACTATTCGGATTCCCAAAACATCCTTGTTCTAAATCCCAGACCGGGAGGAGGCCAGTCTAACTGGGTGGATTTCACAGTGACGCCAAATCAAATGCCGGTCGCAGTAAATGATAGTGCTTCAACTAACAAGGATATTCCCGTTGTTATCGATGTCTTGAAAAATGATTATGATCCAGAGGGGGACCAGGTAACGATTGCCACATTCGGCTCACCTGACATATTCCCGTATGACAACAAAATGAGTCAGCATGGTGGAATTCTGGAACTTGGTGAAATCAACGGACACACAGGAATAAAATATACTCCACCAGTTGGGTATACTGGTCAAGACACATTCTATTATCAAATAAAAGATCCCCAGGGCTCTTACTCACTCTGGGGTACGGTTACAATTACAGTAAATGCTAACCCAATTGTTAACTCTATATCACCAAATAAAGGCAATAACAATGGGTCTATAATGGTCACGATAGAAGGTGAACTATTCGAAACAGGAGCCACAGTTATGCTGGCAAAGTCAGCTGAAAGTAACATAGAAGCAACGGACGTCACAGTAGTGGATCCGGAGCATATTACCTGTTCATTCAACCTTGAGGGAAAACCTGCCGGCATATGGGATGTGGGGGTTACTAATCCCGATGGCAATTCGGGAAAACTGACAAATGGCTTTACTATCACCGAAGGATACTCGATCAGCGCAGTAGTTAACCTCGGTAATTATGCCGCTTCTCCAGAGGGTATTCCAGTTGAGATCAAACTGCTCAATATTGCAGGTGATATCCTACGTACAGAGAACACAACTCTGGATATTGTTAGTATGTTCCACTTACACAATGTTCTACCTGGTATCTACTATGTAGCTATAAAACCTTCACATTGGCTGAGGAAGATTACTGGTCCGGTGATTGTTACCGACTCCGATGTGGAGTTTATAATTCGGTAAGAACGACTGGTTATGTCATTCCCAGGTGGCGATGTGAAGTCGCCACCATTTTAATAACATCTGAAGCAGTGAAGTATGGCCCTTTAGATCAGAACTTGGATTATTCGGAGTCAATGGTCACTTTTTCGCTCCGTCATTATTCTGAACACACCCCTCAATTTTCCATTTCCTATTCGCTTGTAATAGTAGATCGTATATCGTAGCATTATCCGAACCCGATATTTGCCCCTGCAGGTTTACCAACCATCTGTCTGGGATTGAGGTTTTGCCATGGATTGCCTCGATCAGGATGGCTACCAGGGATGCTATTGTGTCGCTGTGTGCTGCTGGATAATGGGACAGACACCTTTTCCTTTTAGTGACATAGCGGCTCTGTCTGTATAGTTATTGCATGCTGAGCCCCTTCGCAGCCAGGTAGTGCATCGGCATCGCCGTTCCGGGGGGATTAAACTGGTGTAGAATCTGCTTAGCTTGTATTCCCCCTCCGCTCTAATACCGATTCATATTCCTGAGCAGTCCGGCTTAAAACCCCAAAGCCATCAATGCTTCATCCCACCCAGTCTCCCTTCCTGAAGCCTGAAACCTGAAGCCTAAAGCCTGTCCAGGTATGATCCAGACTAAACATTTTTAATTGATCATTACTGGTATTGACGTGCACACCTGTATCCTCTACTATGTATTCAACCTAAATTTCTTTGTAACGAATTGCAGATGTGTGGCGAAACGTTAATCTATAGCAGAAATATGTATGAATACAGTGGAGGATCGAAATCATGCTCAGAAATACGTTGGTGTATCTAGCCCTGATAATGATAGTGGCAGCATCTTATGCACCTGCAGCGCCGATACATGATGTGGCAGGTAAAGGTAACCTGGCGCAGGTCAAATCACTTGTGAAGGCCAATCCCAAAATACTCAATCTGGCTGACAAAGATGGCGCTACGCCTCTTAATTATGCTGTCGCTGAGAATCGGGTAGCGGTAGTTAAGTTTCTGCTAGCGAGCAAGGCAAATGTCAATGCAAAGAAAAAGAATGGCCGAACTCCACTGCACATAGCTGCATCTCTTGGACTTCAGGACGTGGTGACTCTACTGCTATCCAAAGGCGCTGATATGAACGCACAAGATGCACAGGGACGAACGCCTTTATCTATTGCAAAAGATAAACGTCAGCAGGATGTAATTTCGGCATTTATGAGCAAGACTCCAAAGACTCGAACAGGAGAGACGTTGGCAGGTCTAAGAATTGGAGACAACCAGGCAGCAGTTGAGAAACTGTATGGCAGGGGAAAACACGAGCTTTCCAGTGGCAATACATACATAGAGTATCGTAATCCAAACAAAAAAGCGGGATTAATAATCATTTTTAAAAAACGATAAGATAACGATGATTGACGTAGCTGCCTATACTCTAGGCAATCCCCCTAGTGCATCGACTGACTTCACGAAAGCTGCGACTGCGAAGGGAGTAAGGATCGGATCATCAAGCGCGGCGGTAATAAAGGCTTATGGTCCCTGCACCGTCGACTATCCCAGGGTAATATCATGGGGATACAACATCAATGGAGAACGCTTGGCATTCGAACTAAGTAAGGATGCAGTACGTAGCATAAGTCTTGCAGACTTTAGCATAAGTAAACCGAAAGACTAGCTGCAAATGTCTGGACATTTGGGGGTTGGATCTGAAGATTTGTAGATAGCGTTTGTAGTCAGCAGGGATGGCTAGTTTTTCGACTGGCCCGCTGAACAAAATACGCAGGTTAAGGGGACTGTGGGGCTGTTGAAAAAGTATGAATCCATGTCATTCCCGACCTGATCGGGAATCCAGTAATTCCAACTACGCTTCAACCATCCTCATAATAAACCATATTTCACCTTACATTGTGGCCTAGATTCCCGCTTTCGCGGGAATGACAGACTTTTTCAACAGCCCCACTGCCACCTTTTTAGGCACACCCCCTATCCCACCCAGTCCCCAATCCTTTGGATCATTTCCTCAGGTGTAATTCGCAGGATTTCGGCAACTCGGTCTCGGGTGATTAGCTCTTGTTCTATTGCCTGCCTCATCAGTCTGCTCAGGCGGTCTTCCAGGAAATCGGCATTGTCCAGCCTCCTTGGTTCGTTGGCAGGAAATCGAGGATATTGGGACGCCCACCTTTTCACCAACATACTCACCCCACCAGATACAAGATCATTACCATGATTCTAACGGCCTATAGACGGGTTGCAGCAATAACAACCGAATGCAGTGGGAGAACATACATCCGAATGGTATAATGGCATGTGGTTTGAGTCCGACAACAGGATAAGGAGAAAATCAGTGCGTAGAATCCGACGTAGAAGCAAAAGTGATGATGGAGTGTTTGAGCTTCCCAAAGCAGATATTGAGGCAGCCAGACAAATCGATCCGGACGCGGGAATATTGTCTATGATTGTATATTGGCGACCAAAGAAAAATTCCGAAGGGGTTGATGTTGGGGAAAAAGCCCATATGTCGATCTTTCTACCTTGCGATAGTAACGCTCCCTGCCCATGTGGAAGCCTGGAACCCTTTGGCACATGCTGCTCCCACCAACCAGTATGGAATGTCCTCACTCCAAACCCAGGAATGGATGGATATGACTTCGTGCGTCCAATCTCACTGACATATATAATCACTGACAAAGACCTGGTTATTGAGCAAATGCAAGCAGATTCCAGATTCCAGTTGGTTGGTAATGAGAATAATCACTTTCTCTTTTTAGACGATCCACGGCAGGTTTCTAAATATGGAATAGTCAACTTCGGTGATATTACTATTAAAGAACCCAATTGTCTGTGTATCGAAACCATGAGCAACAAGCGGATGCAATATCTGCGTGGAATAATAGAAGGCATATTCGGTAATGTGCTGTCACTTCCATACTATGAAGAAGGAGAATTGGCCACTGCCGCAAAGCCTGAATATGAATAAAGAGAATAAAGCATTACAGGGATGGAGCCCTTTAGTTCCTTCGTTAGTCGAACGCAGTGGAACTGCCGAAACCGAAACCACATATACTTCATCCTACCCGATCTCCCTTCCCCTTTCATAATTCATAATTCATAGTTTTCCCTTTAGCCCCTTCGCAGCCACCCATCGCATTGGCATCGCCGTTCCGGGGGGATGAAACTGGTGTAGAATCTGCATAGCTTATATTCCCCCTCCGCTCTGATACCGATGTATATTCCTGAGCAGTCCGGCTCAAAACCCCAAAGCCATCAATGCTTCATCCCACCCAGTCTCCCTTCCTGAAGCCTGAAGTCTGAAGTTAAAGCCTATCCCTTCCCCTTTCATTGCGAATAATGGGACAGACACCTTTTCCTTATAGGGAGATATCGGTTATGTCCGTGCAGTTATCGCAGGTTGAAGACCCTCCGCAGCCAGGTAGTGCATCGGCATCGCCGCTCCGGGGGGATGAAACTGGTGCTGAAACAGTTTAGCTTGTACTGGAAAGCAGTTCGATAAACTCAATATAAAAGTCTTACATATTGTTAAACTGCACATTCCTGTCCATTAGGCTGCTTTGATTACCCAGAATCTGCGGTTATCAAACTAAATCGAATTGATTCAGTCAAAAAAACTTATACTTTTCTCTATTTTGCGCGCAAATACTGCACAATTGGCACGATTTATGCAGTGAATTTTTTATAGGGTAATTGCTCGTACAATTACCAGTATTCAGAGAAGGAGAAAGTTGATGTCAAAAGTCTATTGGATATTGCTGGTTATTGTTCTAGTATTTGGGATAGTGGGATCACTTCATGCAGAGTCGTGGATAAATCTCACGACTCAGAATTCCAATGTCAGTTACTGGGGACACGTTGCGTATACTGCGTGGAATGGGCGAGTGGATTTCACAAGCACCAATCCTAATGACTTGAATGCGAGCGCAGGATTTGCACCTGGTTACGGCGTTGGATGGTTACATAACCAGGAAATGCATGTGGATACATATAGTGTCCAGGGTTATAAAGGAGACCATAATACTGACGTTTTTGCTCATGTTTGGATGAAGGCTGATTTGTCGCTGGCAGACAACAATGTGGTCTCTCTAAACGGTTCCACTGTACCGGTAAGGTTGTTTGTCAACAAATTCACCTCTACACTCGACAACGAGCCTACTTTGCTGAATATTTTCGGCGCAGCTGCAGGATCGGGTAAGGGGGGCGTGGCATTAAAAGATGTTACTGCGGATACGACACTGTTTAGCACAGAAACCCCAGGGGCTACAACGTCACCGATTGTGGACATTCCTACTAACCATGTTCTTAGCATGGAAGCGTGGAGTGAAACTACAGGTGTTGAAGGTTACCTCACTGCAATGGATGTGCTTTCCGTTCTGGCTTATTCACCGAACTTAACCAGAGGTATGCTGGAGGATTATCCTGTTTTACCAACCTCTTTACTGACTGGTGGGGGATATGAGTTTACTAACCAAAACAGTGGAAGCTGGTTCGATCCTCCCTTCGTTTCAGGTTTTACATACAAAATGACCTCAGGTTCACTGTTTACAAAGATCACTGGTTTTCCATCTGGTTTCCAAAACACGATGATTATAACCGCAAATGGGGTGCAGTACGGGCCTTTGGGTTCCGATGGAATGGTAGATTTTGGTTCAGGTGTTTCGGAGTTTACAATTTCCGATATAGCCCCACTGGTAGATGCCGGAAACCCTACTGCATTTCCTCTTAAGCTAGAGTTCAATACACGCACTGCAGACTTCACTATGACAACCGTACCCGAACCGTCATCACTATTAGCTCTTGGATTGGGTCTGCCAGGGTTGTTGTTATCAATGAGGCGCAAAAGAAGATAAACTCTCTTTACACTATTCGATTATTCTTGAGATTAGTTTGCTGTAAAAATCGAGCAGGAGCCCTCCGGAGTCACCCAGTGCATCGGCATCGGCGCTTCGGGGGGATTGGGGTGGTGCTGAAACAGTTTAGCTTGAGTTCACCCTCTGCTCTGATACCGATGCATATTTCACAGGCAGTTCGGATCGTAACCCGGGCCATTAATGCTTAATCCTACCCGATCTCCCTTCCTGAAGCCTGAAGGCTAAAGCCTATAGCCTCCTGGGGGGCCGAACTGGGGTTCGGCGTGCCCAGGAAGGGGTTAGAACATCCTCTCCAGGCCCAGGGATGCAAGGCCGGTGGCTGATTTTTTTACTTGTTCGTTTTGCTGGTAGGTTATTGGGTCGGTCTGCCAGGTATCTATGGTTTCCGGATTGGGGGTCAGGATTATCTGGTCTCCTGGGTGGGTGGATAGTTCCAGGAGTTCTCCATTTCCGACGCCCAGGGGTTCGTTGTTTATGTAGACGTAGATATCCTGCCAGGGGTTTTCTAGTGTCAGGTCTTTGCCTGCTTTGCTCTCTATTGCTATCCATAGGGGCTTTCCGTTTGATATTTCGGAGGAGATTATAAAACCTCCTACTGCGTGGAGGGTGAACCTGGCGTTCTGGTCTGGCTGGATAGCTGGGGCTATGCGGATGATTCCGTCGTGACTCTGCATCAGGCTCTCATTGACTGCACAGGCGAACACGGGGACGGAATCCAGGCCCATGTGCCTGAATGGGAAAGTTGGGAAGTGGAACTGGTATCCATCATTGGGCCTGTCGGCATCTCTTACCGGGACGGTGCGATATCTCATTCCTGTCTCGGCTTTCATTATATCCCGGCCGTAATGCCCCCACCCGTTCGGATAGAACTGCGCACGGTCGGGCCAGCCTGCGAGTTCGTCCCAGAGGACATCGGAGAGCCCCAGCCTTGCCATTACTACCGGCAGAGGATCGTATCCTACAAGATCCGGAGTGAAGAGGATTGCGGCGTTGACTGCAGCATCAAAAAGTTCGGTGCCCTTCTGGTTCAGCCCAATGGCCCCGCTGGGATATACCGCGCAGAACTCCACTTCAGCGGGGAAGATGCCATCGTAGCCTTTCAAGTCCCTGGGAGCGACTCCATAGGGTGGGAAGAATGGGTCGTTTACTTCCATTTTGGTGATAGCTGTGTTGTAGTCTGTCAGAGGCTCCCACTTTTCCTGACTGGGGATCATCGAGCAGAGGACTTTCTTCTCCTCGAACCCATACCCGGATGCAAGCAGCCTGTCCGATGCTGCCTTGTGACCCTTATACTCTCCCATTTTGAATATAAGGGAACCATCGGATGACTTATCTACATACTGATCGTCCAGCTCAATAGTCAGCACAGGGGCAAGGTTCTCGAGTATCTCTTTCCATTTTTCTGCCCGGGGCTCCGTGACTCCGGCATCGCCCAGGGCTTCGATAACGCCTCGATACAGCGCTTCGGCAGTGCTTAACTCGGTGGTGGTGTCCTTCATCCATATCCAACCTTCGTAGCCGGTACCGCGTTTGGCGTGGTATTTGCCATCTTCCTCTTTCTCAAAGAGAGACTCGAAGAACTTTGCAGCTTCAAGCATATAAGGCAGTGCACGGTCATTCAGGAACTGCTTGTCCTGGGTGAATTGATACTGTCTCCAGAAGTCCAGTGCAATCTGAGCAACCGGGGTGTGATTTCCACTTTCGGATATAGAGTTGTATCCCCTGCGCTCAACGACATCAGAGACAAATGCTCCATCGGTCTGGAAGTACTCTTTGGCATCCTGCTTGCCTATCTCTAGCGACTTGAACCTGAAATCCAGATAGGACTCACACAAATCGTGATGCCCGGCAGCGTTCACCGGCCAATACAGGGACTGTTGGTTCCAATGGAAATAGAAGTTCCACTGCTGCACATCCCTGTTCCAAGCCCACATCCCGCTGATAAACCTACCCGGATATTTGCCTCTCTGGGATGAGTAGAGGTAGTACATAGTTGTATGCCAGAGGTTGTCTATATAATCGTTACCACACTCCACCAGAGACCGCAGCCAGAACTCTTTCCAGGCATTGGCATGCTGTTCATACATAGACTGGATACCGGTTGATTCGGTTGAATCCAGCTTATCTTTCACAGCAGCGACGGGATTGGTTTCAATGGGTTCAGTTATGGAGGCTATGAAGCTGAATTTCTTGGCTGATGAACCTGAAACCGAGGCAGTTGCAGCGTGGGAGTGGTCTTTACGATATGTTACTTCGGAACCGGTTGAGATTACCCGACACCCTACTGCGAATTTCCCGCTGGTCAGCTGGTGGGCGACATAGGCTGTATTATCATCGACGGATGCCATTGTCCCCGCGAGACCGATGGATGCATCTCTTCTTATCAGCGCATACCAGTGCGAAAACGTCCTCGAGCCGAAGCGCTCTACTGTCACATCGACAGGCAGGTTTTCTTCAAGATCGCATTCAATATCGCAGCACAGAATGCCATCGTCGTGGTTAACGAAAGCGCTGAATGATGCGCAGCCGAACGGGCCTGATACTTTGAATGCTATTCTTCCGTCAGCCAGGCTTATCCTGCCCTGGAAATCGGACAGGTAGAACAGTTCGAATACCGGCATCTTAAAGTCGATGAGAATCCGGCAGCCGTGGCGGAGAGTTGTGCTCAGGTCCTCCTGCTCGCTGTGCCAGTTCTCATTTCTGCCATAACTTGCATCGTCCCAGAGGTCGCATTTGTTCACTGCCAGGATGATCTTTGAACCCTCGGTCCAGCATAGAACACCGATGTCCCCATTGCCAATAGGCATACCACGCATCGGGTCATCCGGAGGACTCAGAAAGACGACGTCATGCCTGGATACTCTACCAGGCCAGGCGATTTCCCACTTACCCGTCTCTATATTGAATGCTGATTTCAATTATTGCCTCCATGGATTGCTGAGTAAATTATCCGCAGACTTGAACCGCGAATGACGCGAATGCACGCGAAAATAGCTATTTCATTAGGTCGGCAGTTAACCTGTCCAGCGATGATGCTATTGGTTCACCTTCTCGGAGTTGGGTTATTCCGTCGCTGGTGCATTTGCCTACGAACACCTTCAGGTCTTCTGCTGCTTTTGATTTTTGATCGGGTGTGCCGGTCCTGATGGCGTTTGTTACTTCGCGCATTACTTTGACATACTCTATTGAGAGCCTGGCGTGTTTGACTCTGGCAAGGACGGCTGGATTATCAGCTAGTTTTTCGGCCTGGTCAAATAATTTTTCACTCTCAGCCATAACTTGCGGGGGCATGAGATCATTGACATCAAAAATGTCCTTGGTCCCACACCAGCCATGCAGGTTCGGGTTCTCGACTTTCTTTTCCAGTATGTAGAGATATTTTTCAATCGGGCCTGACGCTTTTCCGAAGAAGCCTTCAAGGTAATCATGGACCATTGCTTTGGAATCGATTTTGGAGTTCCAGAGCAGTTTTGCAAGCATATAGGATTTGAGGTTGTCCATGAATCCACCGGAACCTGCAGGCCCAAAACCGGCGGAATGGCTGCCCAGGGAGAATACGCCTTTTACACCGTTTTGCTTGTACATCGGGATATCTTTCGAGATCTTATTGATCTCAGGCAGAGGCAGCAGGTAGTCTGTAAAGACAGTCGTATACTGCCAGATATACATATTTGGGCTCAGCTTACCCCATTCCCGAAGCTTTTTCATAAACGGAGCGTTGGCCTGACATCCATCAAACGGGTGATAGACGCAGTCGAAAACGCAGAGCCTTACGCGGACATTAGGCGCCGGTTTGGTGAGTTTTGGAGGAGTCTGGGTGTAGTTGTAGGCTAGGGTATCTATCAGCACTTTAGGGTTCTTCTTTGCTACTTCAGCTGCGATGGCGTTTACAAACCGCAGCAACAGACCAGATTGCCCACCCTCTTCAGTTGCTATAGCAGTGCATTTTTCGCACTGGCAGTACTTTTCATTGTCGTTTTGGGAGACGGACCAGATCATAGCGTTCGGGTTTTCGTCCAGCCAGCGGAGGACTGTGGCGGTGGCTATTTTGAGTACTTCGGGGTTGGACAAGCACAACTGACCGGAATTGCCATCAATCCGCTTCCCATCTACCAGCGAATAATACTCAGGATGGTCTTTGAAATAGACATCAGTCGGCACCAGTTCGGAGAATGTGTGGGCGAAGCGGCCATAGGTGATAGTTCCGCCCCTGTCGGCATCTGCTGCTGAACTCGGACCATTGACCTTATTCCTGGGTGCCCAGTCTTTTTCCCAGAGATCGGTGGATTGTATGGTACGGTATTCAAAATCCGGCTTCTGAGTAGTGTTCAAATCCGGAAGCTTGATTGCATTTTTCTTTGGAATCTTGCTTACAAAAGGGGTATACCAACGGCAGCCTGCTACATCCTCAAGGAATGTGTATACGCCATACATTGTGCCTCTGAGTTTACCACCGGCAATTACTAGATTATCACCTGATGTCTTGATGGTGAATCCATCGTCGCCGAGGTTTTTTGCGTTCAGATTCACTCCGACTGCCGCAGCAGATTCATAACCTAATGCTATGCATGGCTGAGGCAGCTTTGCACTGAGCACTTCGATTGGGAGCCTTGCTCCGGTAACTTCAAACAGAAAGCGTGAGAGTTCTTCTGCAGCATGCTTCTCTGATAGTGATGCACTGTGCGAGATTAGTATTGTGTATGTAGATTGGCCTTTTTCTACCAGATATCTGCTTTCAGCCCCACAGTATGAGGATGCAAAAAGCAGGCATAGCAGGAGCAGGACAATTGTTTGTAAGAGAGTGTGGAACTTTTCCAATATTGGTTTCCTCCGAAGAATAGTTGTTATTTAAAAAGAATCCAGAAGCCAGAATATAGAATCCAGAATGGTTAAATCCGGTTGCTGGGCTGTGGGAACTCTCGAATTACCTGTTAATTACATTGTGCAACCGACGTTCCCGCAGGATGGTAATTTAAAGTCCATTCATACTTCGATACGCGCTTTGCGCTACTCAGCACGAACGGACTTTAGGCCAGTTCACAGTAGACTGAACTCTTACGCGAAAGCACGCGAAATGTTTTTAGCTTGAAATGGTGAAGGTAAGCTCATTGTCCTTTTTCATTTGAGCAGTATAGCAGCCATTTTCTAGAGTAGCGTTTCCTTTGATTATTATCTCTGCTCCGTTGAATGGGTCTTTCATATTAAGAGTTCTATTTACACCGGCGATGACCTTCACAAAGATTGTCTGTCCGTCTTTTCTAGTTGCAGAGACTTTGAAGGCTCCCTCTGTAAGTAGATTTTCGAATGCGATATCCCTCCAGCGGTTGGGGACTGCAGGAAATATACGGAGCACATCGCCCCATCCCTGGACTAACATATCGCTGATGCCTGCGGAGACTGCGTTGCTGGCTTCCATTGTAAATGGAGCATCGTTCATGTTTCCATCACCTATTCTGAATGCAGACATACCGGAGTTTGTGAGATCTCTGTTGAAGTGGAGTCTATTGGCACCTATCCAGTGTTCATGGAATTGCCTGAGGGAATCGTATGCCCAGCCAGAACGACCCAGCACTGATGCGAAGCTGATCATCTGGGCGTATGTATGCCCGGCCCATTGGTATTGTCCGAGTGCCAGGAACTGTTCGACACTGGCTTTAATGATGGCTTTAGTGTCTTCGTCTCCATCCATCGTCAGATCCATAGCAGGATGAATTGCCATAAGCTGACTGGGATGACGGTGGGATTCATCCAGCACTTTCCCCGGCCACAGGCAGAGCCCTTTGTTTTCTGTCAGAGAGTATGGAATCAGTTTGTTCTTCAAATTGTTTGCTTTACTGGAGAGTTCTGAGGTTTCAAGAGCTGCTTCCATTTCGATTATCCAATCACAACAGCGCCTGATGAGAGCAATATCTACATTGGGGTCTTTGCACCAGGCTTCGGACTTGTTTTCTTTGTATTCCGGACTACTGGAGAGAGGGATGTGTAGGCAACCATCTGATTCCTTAACTACATTTGCATTGAAGAACTTGAAGATATCGGCGATCACAGGATATCCGGTCTCTGCGAGCCAGTCGGTGTCCATACTGTATCGCCACCTCAGCCAGACCAACCAGCCCAGCCAACCGGTATGGCTCCAGCCCAGGTTCACTGTGTGCCAGCAGGGTACGGAAGTGTAATCCGGAATAGTGCATGCCAGCCAGAATGTGCCTTCGGTCCCGAAGAAGGCTTTGGTGAACTTGCGGGCGGGCTCGATGCAGGCCTTCATATGATCGCACCAACTGTCCAACAAATCCAGATGCCCTGAGGCACAGGCCGGCCAGAATGTCTCCTGCACATTCATATCTGCGTGATAATCACCCCTCCACGGAGGCACTACCCCATCCATTGCCCACAATCCCTGAAGCCCGGGGGGAATCGATCCTTTTTTAGCAGATGAAGCCAGCAGGTAGATTCCAAAGTACCAGAGGAGCTCAAGGTGCGCTTCCGGTATATATACAGCAGACTGGGACCAGAAATCGCTCCACTGCGCAATGTGGCTTTCAATCAGTGCATCAAAACCTGTATCAAATGCAGTCTGCCAGGTTTGCCTTGCTTTATATTGAGCGGTTTCTGCGGAATCGGCTGACTCTGCTGACAGGTAGAAGTCATTGCCTGTTGTGTTCCAAACAAGGCAGTAGAAGAGTCCATCAGGGATCTCCTGGACAAGCACCTGCAGGTTTCCATCTTCGGTCACCATTGGAGCTGGATGATTGAGATTTGAGAGTGGTTCGCTCATTTCTGCAAGGGGGATCATACGCAGTGCTGCATTTACAGGAGGTTCTGTAATTCTGATGCAAAGAATGTTTTGAGACTTGTGGATGAAACTTGTAAACTGGTGCAGTCCGGACAAGGTTTGGAATGATCCATCAACTGTTGCTCTATCTATATCGAGTGAACACTGGAATCCCGTTGCACCTTCAACGAACAATTCTGCTCTGCCTATGCTGATCTTGGTTGGGCCTATGGGATTGTCCCTTAGCTGGCGCTGTTCGAAGATTTCATCGACCTGATGCCAGCTCTTCTCAGCAACCAGTCTTTGGAGACTGGAGTAGCTAAAGTCCGGATGGTCCATAAAGCTTGTATCATTGCGCAAGTCCCAAAGATCAGCCCGGTCAAGGGTGAAAGCGAACGGATTGCCATCCCCCCAGACCATCGCACCGAATTCTCCATTGCCGATTGGGAAACCCTCCTGCCAGATTTTGGGGGAACGGGCGGATTTAATTGCATGCTTTGATTTCATTTTTGTATCACCGTGGTTTTTAATTATGAAGTATGAGTTATAAAAAGGAATCCGGAAGCCAGAATATAGAAGCCAGAATGGCTGGGTCTGGTTGCTGGGCTGCGGGAACTTTCGAATTACCTTTAGATTTCATTGTGCAAAACGGCGTTCCCGCAGGATAGTTAAAAATATAGAATCCAGAATCCAGAATACAGAAGCCAGAATAGTTAGGTCTGGTTGCTGGGCTGCGGGAACTCTTGCATTGCTTTTTGATTACATTGTGCAAAGCGGCGTTCCCGCAGGATAGTAACTGTTCGGAAGGGAATCAATCCCCCTGGCCCCCCTTCGCCAACGGGGAATTGGGGGTGCCTAGTCCGAAAGGGAATTGGGTGGTGCCAGCCTAAATGGTTGTGTTGGGTGACTAAAAAATTGTTGGTTTCACAATCACCTTTTCGTATTCAATCTCTGCAATGTATATTCCGGTTTGTGTGGTCGGAGGGGCGCCTTCTCCGTTGGTTTCTCTCAGGTCGCACATTCTGTAGAATATGAAGTGTCTCCATCTACCGTCCAACCAGACGTTCTTTGCTACTCCATGGTCGATGAACGGGACTTCCTTGCCCTGGTCATCGTGGATGCCTTTGTGGTCGTGGATTAATATTGGATCTCCATAGTGGTCTCCTTCCAGTGGCTGTGCAATCAAGGGATTTCTTAGCCATCCGGGACCGGTGTTGCTGGCTACGTACAGGCTGCCATCCAAACCCATATTCAGGGGCTGTGGAACAGTGTGGTTTGGGATTGAACAAATGAACTCATAGTTCATTCCATCTTTTGATCGATAGAAACGGCCTAAACCGTCCATTCCACGAGTCTCTACATAATAGTAACCATCCGGACAGCGCTGAACTGATCCCTCAATCTCTCCATTCGCTACACAATAGTCCTGGACAGAGTTTACTACGGCATCTGAGCTTGGATCGTGGAATGGTTCACCGTGCTCAAGAGGTTGCCAGCTCTCCCCATTCCAACCAAACTTAATCATCACCTGACCTTTGCCAGCAGCAGTAAATGGAGCGATATAACCCTCACCATGTGGTGCAAAATCTGTTATAGGATCACCGATTAAGTTTAGCCCAAGTACAACCTCAGGCAGCTCTTCTGCTGTTGTACGAAGTGTTACTCCGTCCCAACTAAGTTGTATCAGGTCCTGGGTGTTGTCAGCTTCGGGATGGAATTTGGATTCACCAGTCAAGTATGTTACACCGTGGGAGATCAAGAATCCTGTTCCTGCTGCGGGATGAGCGGTGCCATCTTCGAGTTTCGCGCCTAATGGAACGAATGCTCCTCTTGCAGGGAACTTGGCCTGGGTTCCTCCTCCCTTTCCGGATTTTAGTTTGTATTCAGTGTCCGGGCGGTTGATCGGGAAAGCATCCTCAGCTTTGATATCCGACAGGCTGCTTATGATAATCCCATCGTTACCTACGCAGAAATCCCATCCACCCATCTCCCTCAGGCTGGCTACAAACAGACAGTTGTCTTTATCCAACTGATACATATGCCCTAGTTCATAGCTGACAGGCAGCTTGGTGCCCTCAGGTTGTAGTACAGGATGGCTCAATACTCTGCCATGAGAGAACATGCGCTTGATTCCGGGATAGCTCTTCTTGATTCTATCCGGGTGGACTACGTCAAGAACTGCGTTTCTGAGATCGTGAAGGATCAGCAGGCGTTCGTAGTCCGTCGGGTCTTTATCGAATCCCCAGACTGTCGGGACGTCACCACCATTCTCAGGATGTTTGAAATACTGGTATAACCCGTCCAAACGCCACTGGGATACATCAGCTCCCAGACAATCCAGGATAGCAAGCAGCATTATATAGTTGCCATACACGTTTGGGTGGATATCATCCGGGCCTACTGCTTTGCCCCAACCGCTGGATATTAGATAATCCTGGGCTGCATCCATTATCCGGTTCATATCGATCAGTTTGATGCCGAGGGCTGCGGCTTCATCCCGGAAAGCGTCATTTCCGGTGTGGATTCCATCATCCAGCAGACGATCCCACTGGCAGTCGGTTCTTTCACAGTAGTCGAACATTGTCATGAAAACTATATGGTCTAAACCTATAATCGGTTCAGCAGCCAGTGCCATTTCCCGGAACGACTCTCTGAGCAGGTTATATATGTTCTCAGTCCAGGGCCAGGGTTCACCATGGACGGTCTTATCGGTCTCGCCGGCCTCTTCGAAGATCAGCCAGTCTCCAGGCAGCAGGCGTCCATCAGAGTGGAAAAGCCGGATTTCGTCTGCCATGCTCTCTACTCTGACAGGCATTCCATTGCTCTGAGATCCCAACCAGACAATAGGCAGTGCATCAAAGGATGGAGGGTGGGCAAGGTTGTCCTGAAGGAGGATTCTGGCCATGCCATGGATTGATCTCAATGGAGATGGGGTGGTGTAGTTGCCGAAACCATATCCGATCGTTATGCTATCGCCCTTGAGGCGGATTCTTTGATCTGATGAAACCAGAAAGTCCATTTTCAAATCTCCTGGAAAGATGGTGAAGTGTTTGTTGCGTATATCATATCATGGGATTCGTATTTATCCACAGATTTCGCAGATTTTTTGGGGAGGGAACCGTTAAATGCGCGAAATTGGCAATTGGTCGGCGGAGATTTATTTGGGGATTGTGGATTTGCAAGCTGGAATCACATTCCCCCTGCCCCCCTTCGCCAAGGGGGAATTGGGGGGCGTATTTATGGGCTTGAGATTATTCCACCGGGATTAGTTTTATGGATGCCAGGTTGAGACCGGTGGCGTTTTGTTCCAGGATCTCTTTGGCTTTGAAAGAGAGTTTCTGGGTGCCGGTGGTGGAGATTGATATGGTACCACAGTTGGAGACTCCCTGGGGATAGTATCTGGCTGAGACATCGTCTACTAAGTGGTCCAGGTCAAGTTTTGCATCTATTGACGAAGGGCCTACTGTGATTTTGACTTCGTGTCCGCCTTGCCAGGGTTCGGAATGTCCTACACTGGCTGTTGTTACTTCCACTTTGAACTCTCCGCCTTTGACTATCTTGAAGTCCCATTCCAGATAGTCTGCGATATTATTCCAGTCATTAACAACTCCGGTGTGCGTGAGGGTTATCTTGCTGTCCGCTGTTTTACATATATCAGCCATGGCAGCGTTGAGGAGTATGCTGCCGTCTCCCTGCTGCAGTATGCCTGGTTCGACATCGGGTTCACCCTCTATGTCTACTGCAATAACCCTTGGTAGGACTCCCTTTGGAACTGTCAGGGCTATTTCAAGGCTGCATTGGTCAAGGCACTGATTGACATCCAGTGCTACAGCTGGGTCGCCAAGTATGTGTGCGGATGTCACTTTGTTTTTCAAGCCGTTGACTCTGAACGGGCCAACTGGCTCGCTGAGCAGGTGGAAGTAAAGCCTGCCTGCACGTCGTGTCACCGGACCCCAGGGGGTATCACACATGAATGGAGTAGCTTCTGCGGAGTGGACTGATTCGGCATTTATGTCCATCCATTTTCCTACTTCTTCAAGTATATCGATACTCGGCTGCGGGAACTCTCCATTTGCATCGGGGCCTATGTTCAGCACATAGTTGACGTTTTTTCCTACCAGACTTGTCAGCAGGGAAATAACCTGAGGGGCAGTCTTCCAGTTGTTGTCAAAATACTTGTAACCCCACGTATCATTAAGGGTAGCAACTGTCTCCCAGTAGCCTTCCAGCGGACGACCGGGGGCCTCGTTATCTCCAAAACTCTGGTAATCTCCCAATCCCTGCCCTATCCGGCTGTTTACTATACAGTCCGGCTGCAGGGTGCAGACGAGTTCATACAGTTCTTCACACTGGGGTCTGGTGATGGATATGGGACAGTCGAACCAGATAGCTCCGATGGGTCCATACTCTGTGAGTATCTCAGTTACCTGAGGTTTTACTTTTTTATCGAAATAGTTCTGGAACTGTTTGCTATCATTGTCAGGGAAGTCCCAGTCGTTGGTCCAAGACATCCCCATATTTGTGTGTCCTTGTTCTGCTCCCCCTGCATCAGGCTCGTGCCAATCAAGCGCCTGGGAGTAGTAGAAGCACAGTTTTACATTATGCTTAGCGCAGGCTTCGGCCAGCTCCTTCATCGGGTCACGCTTGAACGGCGTTGCATCATATATATTATACGGGTCGTTTTTCGAATGGTACATAGCGAACCCATCGTGGTGTTTTGTGGTTATTACCAGATATTTCATGCCAGCTTTGGCAGCCAGGCTCATCCACTGATCAGCATCAAATCCTACAGGATTGAACCTTTCAGCGAGCTTGGAATACTCTGTGCCGGGGATTTCGAACCGGCTCATTATCCATTCGCCGACATAGTCCGCCCGTTGGCCTTTATATTCACCCTCCAGGACGCTATACAGACCCCAGTGGACCATCATCCCAAAACGTGCTTCGTGCCACCATTGCATTTTTTTATCAATATTCATTTGATGTAAGACTCCATGTTTTGAATTATTTGGTTGGGTTATTGGGTATTGACTCTTACTAGATACCTTGTTCGTATTCGGTCAATCCCCCCTCCCCCCCTTCGCCAAGGGGGAACAGGCAGTGCGCTTTTTAGGAGCGGGAAATCTATTTATCAAGTATATGGCAATGGGCTTGGGTTGTCCAAGTTTTAGGTTTGAATGATGAGATCACGCTGCATGAAAACTGGGATTCTGGTGAAGGAACTGTGTATGCTGCTGTGGAAGCTTTCTGCTAACTGTAAGGATAGACTGGACCTGTTTTGGTCTTGGAAGAGTGAGGTTTTGGAATAATGTCCAGGAAATATACCGGGAAGTATCTGGATAAGGTTGCATTTCCACTTGGCGGTATTGGCGCCGGGATGATTGCACTGGAAGGTAAAGGTGCACTGTCTCAGCTATCTATTCGCAATCAACCCAACGTGTTCTGGGAACCTTGTGTGTTCTCGGCTGTCTGTGTGAAAGGGGAACATAATATTACCCGTGTTTTAGAGGGACCGGTGCCGCGTTGGAAATGTTATGGTCCTCCTGGCACGGGACAGGGGATCGGTGAAAAGACATATGGTCTACCAAGACTTGCAGATGCTGTTTTTTCCTCCCGATTTCCATTTGCCAGCATTGAATTCTGCGACAACAAGCTTCCTCTTCAGGTTAAACTGACTGGCTGGAGTCCATTTATTCCAGGAAATGCAGATGATTCCAGCCTGCCCGTTGCGGCTCTTGAGTATACATTTATCAATCCTACAAATGAAACAATAGATGCAGTGTATTCCTTCAACGCCCGCAATTTTATGGACACTGCTTCAGGCAAATCCCGCGTGCTGGATATGGCGGGTGGGTTTATGTTATGGGAACCGGGAACAGATGATAAACCTTCAGACCAGGGTGCATTTGCAGCATGGGTTGATGATCCGGCAGTTGCTGTAAACCATGCATGGTTTCGCGGAGGATGGTATGACAGTCTGACACAGGCTTGGAACGATGTGGAGAAAGGCAGGATAGTATCAAAACCTCCAATTACCGAAGGTGATCCGGCCCCTGGTGGGAGTCTTTTTGTACCTTTTACACTTGGTGGAGGTGAGAGCAAGACTATCAAACTGATGTTCTGCTGGTTTGTTCCCAACACTGATCTTACAATCGGCGAAGTGCTGGAAGGACAGACTGGCTGCTGCTGCGAAAGTAAAGAATCGAATAAGCCAACCTATAAACCCTGGTATGCGGGGAGGTTTGCAGATGTCAGAGAAACTGCGGATTATTGGACAGCAAATTATGACCGGCTCCGCAAAGCCAGCGCAGATTTTAGTGAAGCATTCTTTGACACTACTCTTCCGGACGAAGTTATAAATGCGGTAGAAGCTAATCTGGCGATAATTAAGTCTCCAACAGTCCTCCGGCAGGTTGATGGCAGATTATGGTGCTGGGAGGGGTGCTGCGATGGCAACGGATGCTGCAGCGGATCGTGTACGCATGTCTGGAACTACGCTCAAGCAATTCCACACCTGTTCCCTGAACTTGAACGATCGCTGCGTGAGACTGAGTTCAATATAAGCCAGGATGAGCGTGGGCATCAGATGTTCAGGAGTTCGCTCCCGATACGAGAGACTACCCACGATGCCCATGCAGCCTCGGATGGCCAACTCGGAGGGATTATCAAAGTCTTCAGAGAATGGCGAATAGGCGGGGATACCGAATGGATGAAATCGCTCTGGCCACAGGTCAGAAAGAGCCTGGATTACTGCATCGAGTTGTGGGACCCTGCCCATGAGGGTGTATTGAAAGAACCGCATCACAACACCTATGATATTGAGTTCTGGGGACCTGATGGAATGTGCACCAGTTTTTATCTTGGTGCGTTGAAATCTGCTGTGTTAATGGGACAGGCAATTGGGGATGATATCGCGCAATACTCTGAACTATTGAATAACGGGCTCAAGTATCTGGACAGAGAGCTTTGGAATGGCGAATACTACTATCAGAAAGTGCAGTGGGAGGGTTTGAGAGCCGGGAGCCCGCTCGAGTTCCAGGCACTTGCAGGCGGAGGATATTCCCCCGAAGCACAGGCTATTTTGGAGAAAGAAGGACCGAAATATCAGTATGGAAATGGATGTCTGTCTGATGGTGTAATTGGTTTCTGGATAGCTGAAGCTGCAGGTGTAGGAAAGTTCGGCAACCTTGAGAGAATTAAAAGCCATTTGAACTCAATTTACAGATACAACCTGAAGCATGATCTGACAGAACATGTTGATCCACAACGTCCCGGTTTTGCGCTTGGGGACGAGGGTGGATTATTGCTCTGCTCATGGCCGAAGGGGGACAAGTTGTCACTGCCTTTTGTATACAGTGACGAGGTCTGGACTGGCATAGAATACCAGGTTGCAGCCCATTTGATGATGCACGCTCTTGTGGATGAGGGGATAGATATTGTCCGAACTACCCGGCAGCGTTACGATGGCGAAAAAAGAAATCCCTACGATGAATATGAATGTGGACACTGGTATGCAAGGGCAATGTCCAGCTATTCGATGATCCAGGGACTATCCGGGGCCATGTATGACGCAGTAGAGAAAACACTCTATTTGAATCCTACTATCAATGGGGATTTTCGCAGTTTCCTGGCTACTGCATCCGGTTATGCGACGGTGGGAGTAAAAGACGGGAAACCATTCATCGAAGTTAGAAGTGGGGAGATCATAGTGGATCGAATCGAATATACACCGGCATAAGTATGCGATGTCTGAACGATATTCATCACTATATGCTCTGTTTTTGGTTGTGTGTACAACGTTTTTCGTATACACTTAACTCATAACTTGAATCACATTTAAATGCTCGAAATGACTGTCCGTAATCTGTGCGGGTGGCTTAACTTTTTGGAGGTGCTTATATGTCCAATCTGGCTTTGTTTGGCGGCGAGAAGGCTGTCAAAAGTGATTATGTAGATTTGTTCAAGTGGCCGATTATTACCAAAGAAGATGAAGATGCTGTGCTGGAGGTGCTTCGGCGCGGGGCTATGTCTGACTCTGATGTTACCCTGAAGTTTGAGGAAGAGTTTGCAGCCTGGATCGGCAGTAAACATGCCCTTGGCTTCAGCTCAGGGACAGCGGCTATCCACGCTGCTATGTATGCCTGTAAAGTTGGAGTTGGGGATGAGATAATTGCACCCAGCGTCACATACTGGGCATCACTTCTGCAGTGCTATTCATTGGGAGCAACTCCTGTATTTGCAGAAGTTGAACCAATGACACTGTGCATCGATGCCAACGATATCGAACATCGGATCACAGACCGAACCAAGGCTATTGTGGCTGTCCACTATGTAGGGTATCCATGTGATATGGATGCTATTATGGCTATAGCGAAGAAGCACAATATCAAGGTTATTGAGGATGTTTCCCACGCTCAGGGCGGTTTATATAAGGGCCGGAAGGTCGGAACCATCGGCGATGTCGGAGCGATGTCTCTGATGAGCGGGAAGTCATTTGCTACCGGTGAAGCCGGCATCCTGGTGACCGATGACCGGGAAATACTCGACCGGGCAACTGTTCTGGGACATTACGAGCGCTTCAGCGAAGACATTCCTACTGAATACCTGAGGCCTTATGCAGGACTGCCACTGGGTGGATATAAATACAGGATGCACCAGCTCAGCAGCGCTGTGGGACGTGTTCAGTTAAAATACTACGATGCACGTATAGCAGAAATCCAGGAAGCAATGGGATATTTCTGGGATCAGCTTGAGGGAGTCAAAGGTATCCGTGCCCATCGACCAGCAAAGGGTTCGGGCAGCACTATGGGTGGTTCCTATTTCCCCCATGCGATCTATATCCCTGAGGAAGTTGGCGGGCTCTCAGTTAGTCGGTTCAGTGAAGCATTAATGGCTGAAGGAGCAACAATGTGCGGTGTCGGCGCCAATTTACCGCTGCACTTGCATCCATTGTTCTTGACTTGCGACGTATATGGACACGGTAAACCCACGCGAATTGCTAACTCAGAGCGCGACGTCCGCCAGTATGCCGGAAGTCTGCCTGTCAGTGAGGAAATCAACAAGCGCACCATATGCGTTCCCTGGTTCAAGCATGTAGACAAGAATGCGATAGATGAGTTTGTAACAGCATTCAAGAAGGTCCTTGGGAGTTATGAGGAACTACTGAAGGACGATCCGGGTGACCCTAAGCACCTGGGCGGATGGCATTTCCATCAGCAGAAATCGGATTAGGTTTTTTTAGATAACCACGGAATACACGGAATACACGGAAAAAATTGGGATAGAGATAGTGTGGGTGGCTGTGGAAAGCTGCCCACACTGGTTTTTGGTTGGGTAAACGAATCACAATTCTAATGGGTGTGAAAATGCCTACTAGACTCTTCCCTCAGCAGCTTCTGTCCGTACATAAACTTGCTCAGCACGAACGGGAGCGGTTGGAAAGCTTAATAGGATTTATTCACCCACATTAGATTGGGGTTGGTATATGGGGGTTGGTATGAGTGCTGATTGCCGGAGTAAGATAACTATTGAAGATTTCAGCGTTTTTCTGGACCTCAGGGATCAGGGGTTTAGGGATGTTATCAGCGGGATTCTGTTTACCGAGGATAGTGGAGATCTGACTTTTCGGTTCGGGCACAGTTTGATTTCGGACTATACCGAGGATGACTGGGTCGGCACACATTTATTTGCAGTTACATCGAAAGATAACGGTAAGACCTGGAGCGTGCCAGAGAGGGTCACTCATCCGAGAGTCAAAGACCTGAAAAGGGAAAGTTTCTCATTTGGGCCGTTTTTCCGCACGAAAGATGGAACGGTGTTGTATTCGGGTATACATCAGGTCCTTGACGCCGAAGACGGCACCTGCCACCACGATATGTCTCTGCGGGACTATATGCTGCTTTATGCACGCAGAGAAAAGGGTGAGTCCGATGTAAATATCGTGGAATGGCCATCGGGAACCTACATGGGTGAACAGTTCCTGGAGGGAGGCTTCCAGCTTCCATCGGGCAGGCTTATTTTCACTATGTGGGGAATTGAGACCAGAGGCGAAAACTGGCGATGCGGGGTGCTGATAAGTGATGATGACGGCAAGACCTGGCGATTTAATGTTGTCGGCTATGAACCTGACTTATCTATCCGATATAATCCCGAGCAGCCCGCGGGATTCAATGAGCAGACACTTTTCTATACAAAAGAGGGAACAATTGTTTCCATAATCCGGGGACGCGAGGAATTAGGCAGAGGTGTTCCGGGTGGGAGCAATCTGGACACATGGTTTTTCCGGTCGGAATCCAGTGACGATGGAGATACCTGGACCAAACCTGAGCCAACCAACCTCCCCGGCACCGGTGCAACCAGCGGTCTGGGGCTTACTCTACCGGATAGTTCCCTGCTAATCGGCTGCCGGATCCCCTATTCCAGGGAATATTATGACTTGCCGGAAAAAGAGCTGTTCGGACTAAACCTGGCCCGCAGCTTTGATAATGGCAGGACCTGGACACCGGAGAAGATCATCCAGAGGGATCCTGAAGGAAACGCTTTCAATACACATCACTGTGCAATGAATGGTTTCTTCAAACAGATCTCCGGGAACGAGTATGAATATTACTTCGGCTTCTTCGGGCATTCCTATGAACCTAAGTTGCAGCGGATGCTGAAGGTAAGGTTGAGGATTTGCTAGGCACAAGACTTATAGGACTTTGAAACCGGGCGGTTTGTGCAAATCCGCATCCTTCGACTACGCTCAGGATGAACGGGGTGGCAAACCGGGGTAAACCATGCTCGGGGTAAAGGACTTAAGAGGGATGGTTTCTCTCCCACGGAATATACCAGGTCATATATTTTGCGCGGCTGTGGATTGGAAACTTAGCCGAGGATTTCTATACCACGTTTTATGCATTACGAAGTAATAATACACTCTCTCAGCATTTTGATATTATCGGGCGACCGCTGAGGGTCGCCCCTACGTTCGTATTTCTATATTACAGCCTGGATTTCTATATTGCAGCCTGGATTTCTATATTGATGCCTGGATTTCTGCTTTCAGGGCTTTTATGTTGTTTTGCAACTGGGTTAGTTGAAGGGTGCCTGAGAAGTTGCCGGTTTTCCAATCGGATTTTAGCTTGTAGTATTCCTTGCTATAATCCCTCATTTTGTTATAGCGAGCAACCCATGCTGGATCTTCGCTGCCTGCGTAAATTTCGGTCTTGGTTTTCAGGGTAGTGTGGATTGAACCGAAATCAGCCTTTATCAGATCCAGTATTTTCATCTCAGAAGCATATTTGGTGTTACCAGATATGATGGTTGCCTGCTTTTGGGCAGCCAGGTTGATGCTGTTTGTGGCAGTGTCCAACTTTCCTACTGCAGCTGCTGCCCTTGCATCAAATATAAGAACATCCAGCGCAGCAGTGTTGAGTTTGGCTTCTGCCAGAGATATTGAATCCTGCTGGAGAAGCTGCAGCTGGGTATCTATTTTACGTTTCCGGATCTGGGATTTGATCTTATTCCAGGATTTTGTATCTGCAGCCAGATAGATTGCTCCATCCCCTGGGCTCAGCATTATGGCTAGTTTAGATTGCTTGTCGAGTTTTAATGGCTGGAGAGTGATCAGGTTGTATAGCTGTTGACCGGCAGCAACTTTTGGATTTATATTGCCGACATATTTTTCTTTCAAGGACTTGTTAACTACTACATATACTGTCCCGAATTGGGATTTTGAGCTGCTGTAAACAAGACCGGCTTTGCTGTATTGGATTCTGTCGGCATCGTTGGTTGTCTCCACTGAATCCATTATTGACGGCATGATCGGGATTACATCCCTGCCAATTCTGGCCATTTCTTTGTATGTCGGGTTGTCGTTGAACCAGGGGTCTATCGGTGTATCATCGAATTTCTCGGAGTTTCCTTCAACAACTTTGGGGGCAAGGTAGGAACAGGAATCATCATAGATAAAGAACACAAGTCCGTTTACACCAGCAGCTATTGAGTTGAAAGTTTCCAGACTTATTTCTGCAGGAGTTGGATATCTTATCCCTCCTCTGTCTCCATAGCTTTGAGGGATGAACCAGACTTTTTTGCCTGCAGTAGATTTCTTTGCTGCTCTTATTGCATCGGCATGATTGAGTATTGGACCAGGTTCGAATGAGTTCTTGCGGGTTGAATAAATATCGATCATGGTAGTTTCGCAGTATGGGCCCAGGTTGGCGACAGCATCGGGGGTGCAGAATGCGCTGACAACAGGATGTTTGCTATCGACTTTATTGATCCCAAGTTTATTGCCCAACCAGGCTTTATAATCAGAGGGTTCATCAGGACCGTACCAGGCAAGCAAGCCATTATTCTGGGAAGCTTTATTTACAATCGCTGCTTCTTTGGTTGTATCGGCCTGGTTGTAGAACTGAGCCCCGCAGAAAAGGGTTTCGATTAGATACATATTGTATTTACTGCAGAGACTGAGACGGTAATCGAGCTTATCTCCATCACAGAAGTTGCAGTAGGTATTCATGTAGTGGTGCTTCATATCTCTGACGGATTCATCGTAGCGTTCCTCGGAGGTTTGGCCGAATATGTCTGCGTTTATGACCTCAGCTACTCCCTGGTAGATGAATCCATATGGAAAGACTCTGTCTGTTATCTCCTGTTTCAGAGGCTTGTAGATACCATCATAGAATGACTCCTCAGCCGGGAGTTCTTTAACAGGTTCGGTCACGTTTACAACCTCGAAGTCACTGACACAGACTTCGGGGCCACTGGTTGCAATATGGATACTTTCCAGGTCATCTCCAACCAACCCATCTTTGGGTATATCTTCTTTGCCATAACGCTTATATACAGCCTTTTTGATGTATTTCTGAATAGTGACCCATTGATTTGATGCTGGAACCATGAACGACAGGAAATACTCCGAGCCTTCCTGTATATCGTGGATATTCAGACCATAACGTCCCGAGTTGCATTTGAGCTTGAACCTGACAATGGTGTTTTCGCTGATTGGGACTGGCTTGGCAAAGTTAAGAATGGGCACGTTCCATCCATCGGCTACGGTGTATTTAAGAGCAGGGCTGCCCTCTCCCCCATTCGGCATATATTCGATAGTCCATGGTTTCTCCGACCAACCGGTCCAGAGCGTCCGGTCATCATCGGCAAAAGTGCTTTTGTATAAAGTGATGTCAGCAGCAGCCACGCGCACAGTGAACGCGCATAGCAGCAACAGAACGGTTAAGAATGGCTTCAAATGAGTATCCTCCGTCTTTATAGAAGACAGAAGTCAGAAGTCAGAAGTCAGAAGACTGCTGCGGTTGGTAGATGATACAGCCCACAGAAATGAATGGAATAGTATCCGCAGATTTCGCAGATTGTTGCCACTAAAAGCCAAAGCAGCACCCGTTCCTTTCTTCTGTCTTCTGACTTCTGTCTTCTGTCTTCTCCTACCCAACAAACACTTTCTTGACTGCTTCCAGATACCCGTAACCATATAGGTCGTCTGGCTGCAGGTAGCTGGTTTCGGTCCATTCGTTCCAGCTGTTGATGGTAATTAATTTTGGTTGGTTGGGATGGGAATCGGCGTATTCTTTGGCTTTTTGCATTGCTTTTTGAATGTTTTCAGGGGTGTTGTTCTTGACTACACCCGGGCGGAAGTCTATGAACCTGGGGTTGTTGTCCCAACCTACTGAGATGTGCGGGAAGTAGGGAATGCTGTAGCTGCGCTCTATTCTAGCCCATTCCTTTACAACATCTTCCATAATGTCGTTGTAATCCCTGTCTATGTCGGCAAAGTGGCAGAACTGGTAGTGGGTCATGCTGTCGAAGCCCAGCAGTTCTATGATCTCATTGGTTGTTGCGGTTGCTCCACCATCCACTCCGCTAAGGTTGAAGTTCATCTCACTCCACATTGTAAGCTGCAGATGGAGTCCCGGCAGACCTGCTTTCACAGCCTGAGCCCTGAACCATTCCAGAGCCTCTTTGGTTGCATCGGCTCCACCGAGACCTTTGATCAGGTTAGCCAGGTCGTAGATCATATAGACCGGTTTATCATCGATTGTGTAGTAAGACGGATGCTTGAAATACTTATCTATCAGCCTGTTGCCGATTATCTCGAACTCTTTGCGGTCGACTGCAGCATCCCATATTATGGTGTCCTGGATGTGAGAGCTGCGGATATCCCAGGTGTAATTGACGTTGTGGTTGGCCCACATCAGGTAGAACTTCACCTTGTCATTGTTCCGGGCTTTCAGGTAACCATCGTTCAGACAGTTCTCCAGGAAAGGCCGCCTGTCATACCAGTACCAATCATATATAAAGACATTGACCCCATGGTCTATAGCTGCATTGATCTGCATTTCCATTACATAGGGATCAGCCTCATTCTGATATCCCCAGACAGGCTTCCGGGGCCAGTTGTGCTCCGGGTATTTCTTGACGGAATTCTTAACAGACTGCCACTCCCCCATCCCCTCCGGCCAGAACTGCCTGGTTCTTATTTCATCTCCTGTATAAGCAGGCCAAATATATGCTGCAACATCATATGTATTACTCACGAATCTCTCCTTGTTGATGTAACCATGCTGAGATTATATTATAGACTAATAGTGGGGAGGTGGGGTAGAAGGATGCTATGGATAACATTTCAGTATTTGTGAGTAAATTTCCGTCCATCCTTCGATACGCGCTTCGCGCTACTCAGGACGTAGTGGATATCTGCGAGGAGTTCTATCAGAAACAATAAATGTTAATCAGCGGACATGGATGTCCGGGGAATTGGGACCGGGTCCGGGGGAGACCCGGTCCATCAGAGAACGATGAACTGTGCTTATATATACCAAATTTAAACGTCAGTAGTATCTGTAACCGGCCAGGTGATCTCTCTGTGCAGGAATTTTCTGTTGATCCATACAGAGAGGTCGTCTATATATGTATGCATGATCGGTATATCGAATAGTGATAGTATTGTTCCGACAAACAGACCACCCAAAATTACAGTTCCCAACGGTTGGTATGCATCCATACCTGTTCTCGGACTGAGGGCTACAGGTAACATGACTATCATTGTGATAATTGATGTCATCAATATAGGTCTGAGCCTCTGCGGGCATGCCTCTGCCACTGCCTGATCCCTTGGGATACCCTTGTCCCGGTATCTGGCAATTATGTCTATTAACAATATGGCTGTGGTTACATCCATGCCGGTTAGGACAATTATCCCCATGATTGAAACTGTTGAGAATGCCTGATGTGCAATGGCTAATGCCAGAAAAGCGCCGGACAGTTCAAGCGGAAGCGAAAACACCATCTGCAGCGGTTGAAGCACACCTTTGAACTGCGCAACCAATACCAGGAAAATGAACAGCACTGCAAGTTCCAATCCAAATAATAGCCTGGCAAACGAATCCATCATCTGGGTCATATCGCCACGAGCTTCGATGCCATATCCGGGAGGAAAGTTGATCTGGTTCATCGCTTTTGCCATGATATCCATCGTCACGTCCATCGATGACGGTCCATTCTTCCGATAGTAACCGTTAACACTGATCACTCGCCGAAGTCCGTCGTGCTCTATGACTGTGGGCAACTGCTCATATGAGATCTCAGCCAGGTTAACAAGGGGTATCTGCCTTCCATCAGGCGCAGCTATCCACAAGTGCTTCAGATCGGACAGCGTCTTTCGATCACGCGAGTTGTAACGTATAGAGATCGTGTCCTGCCGGATATTCGGAAGTCTGTAGAACTCATTCGTCAGTCCACCGTGCAATGCATAATAGACCTGTTCGGATATTTCCGCAGGTGACAAACCCGCAGCTTGCGCACGATCCGGATAAACATCAACGCGGTATGACGGCTTATCTAGTCCCCAGCTGGTAGCAACCTGGTATACGCCTGGAGTGTTCTTCGCAATATCCACAACTTTCTCACTTATATCGGAAAGCTCTTTCTCGTCTTTGCCATAGACCAGCACCGAAATCGGCGCCAGGGAGGATGCCATTACATCGGAACCCATCTCCTTAATCTGAAACCGCCGGATCCCTGGAATAGTCTCCAGCGCACGTTTCTGGACTCCATCTATTACCTGCCAGATGTCCCTCTTTCTTTCGTCCTTATCTGAAAGGGTAATCATGAAAGTGGCAGCGTTTACCTGAGGCATAGCGTAGCCAGTGCTATACGGACTGAAAGACTCAAACATGCTTTCCGTTCCGATCTCAGTCGATACAACCTCAACCTCAGGACATTTGCCAAGTAACTTCTCAACATCTCTGGTAGCCTTTTCAGTCTCGGTAAACGATAGTCCAGGATCCATTTCAAGAACGCCATACGCTTGCCCAACATCAGCAAGCGGCATCATTTCACTACCTATGAAGTAGTAGATCGCAAAGCCAAGAATCACAGTTACAAGTATCCTGGACATATTCCAGAACCTGTGCTTTAACATCCACCTGATGACATTGCCATATCCGACTTCCATTGTATCAAGCCTGCGTTGGAACCAACCCAGGAAAATTCGATGGAACCACGTGCTCCGCTCCTTAACCAATTGCTCGTGAGGTTTCAACAGGTTTGCGCTGAGCAAAGCAGTCAGTGTAAATGAAACAAGCATCGATGTCAGTTGACCGAGTATCAATGGCCACACAAGTTCTCTGAACATTAGCTCCACAATCCCTTTGCAGAAGAGCAGTGGAGTAAGCGCCAGAACCAGCACTATAGTAGATGCAATGACAGCTAGTCGGACTTCGGCGATCCCATCAATTGTCGCAGTTTTGGGGTCTTTGCCCATACGCATATGACGTTCGACGGCATGTATATCAATGATTGAGTCATCCACCAGTCGTCCAATACATAGAAGGAAACCGATAAGAGTTCCACTGTTCAGTGTCATACCCAGCGGAATCAGACAAAGGATTGCCATAGCCAACGATACAGGGATAGTAATCAGTGATATGAGTGTCCCCCGCCATTCGCCAAGAAACAGCAGGATCGCGAGTCCGGCGAGGACTATAGCCAGCAGCAATTCCTCGACCATATTCTTGAAGAGGATATTTACAAAGCGGGAGTTGTCGTAGCCAATTTCGAAGTATAATCCCTTGTTCTCAGCCTGGAGTTCACCAAGTACCTTCATTACTGCAGGAACTACTTTTGCCGAACTCGCTGCAGGATCCTGAATTACTGATGCCTCTATGGATTCATCGATCTTCCCATAACGGACAAAATTGTAAGCGCTCCGCCGTTCCCAGTAACCATCCGTTACTTTTGCCACATCCTTTATACGGACTGTATGCAATGGTGTTTTCCGGTCTGTTGGAGTTATGGGGATGGCGCTGGGTGACGACATATTGCCCATACCGCCGGATGGAGATGAAGCGCTCTTATCCGAAGAGCTTGCTACCGGATAATTCATCACGTCCCGTGGATCCAAAGCTCGAGAAGGAAACCGGACTACAGATTCACTGGTCTTGCTGGTTAGTGCACCGCCGCTTCGATCCGCATTATAGCGATCAATTGCGTTACGAATATCGAGAATGGAGAGCTTGCAAGCCTCCAGCATTCCCCTATCCGCAATAACCTTCAACTGCCTCTTGAATCCACCGAATGGGACAACCGAGTAGACATCGTTTACGGACTTCAGACGGTTTACCATCTCGTTATCCACAAACTCGCGCAGCCTTATTTCACTCCACCGGTCATCACCGCACACAGAGATTGAGAGTACAGGCAGATTGAGGGGATCGATCGGGAGGACCCAGGAAGGCTTCATATTCGCGCCAGTGCTGGGCAGACTTGCCTGTATGATACTCATCAAAGACTGGACATCAAATAGAGCCTTCTTCATGTCCGTCCCATAGTTGAACTCCAGGCTTACAATTGAATAGCCTTCCTGAGAAGTCGATCTGATATAGTGTAGATTTTTGACGTTTACTAGCTGCTCTTCAATCGGCTTGGATACATAGGTTTCCATTTCCTGTGCTGATAACCCCGGCATCATAGTGACTACGCCAATCATAGGGCTTTCAACATAAGGCATAAAACGTCTGGGTAGATAGAATGCGACAGCAAGTACCGCCAGAATGAGCACCGCAGCATAGAATGTAATTATTATGTACGGATGCTCAATAGACCACTTGTGGATCATATGCAGAGCATTCGGACCTCGCGAGTTGCTCTCTTGACTCCTTGTAAACAGGTTTTTCATTTGTCATTTTTCGCCTTGGGTTTCGCTATGAGGACAGAATCGCCATCGTGTAGATACCTGTAACCGGCATGGATTACTTCATCTCCCTCTCTGAGACCGGATAACACTTCAATTCGCTTATCGTCGGATCTCCCAGTAGTGACAAACACCTTCCGGGCGATTTTACCGGTATGAATTGATTGTTTTTGCAGGGCCATATTACATTTAGGGCAAATTCCAGGATTTGGCTCTACAACCTCCGGATGCATGGGGCAGACGTACTTCTCAACTTCATGAGAAGTATCAGCGACTACAATCCAAACGTATTGTGCACTACCCTCTGAGGTCACGGCATTCAGCGGAACAGAAATCAGAGGAGTGTTTCGGGCAATTGGAATCTCGATGTTTTCATAGTTCCCAGGAAGCAAAAAATGATCTTTGTTATCTATTAGTGCCTCTACAGTGACTGACTGAGTCATCTCATCAGCTGAACGGGAAATTGATGAGATTGTTGTAAAAACTGCCTTGCGAGATGTTTTCATCGGACGAACGGAAAGTCTAGAGCCTATTTCGATTCCGTTCAGGTCCAGCTCAGGAATACTAACCCGGACGCGTATTCGGTCTATCTGAGCAATGCTTAAAATTGGTGTGTTTCGATCTACAAGAGCTCCAGGACTCACGAATCGCTCGATAACGACTCCATCAAAGGGGGCTCGCAGGCTACGAAAACTATCAATAGCTGCGGCAGTCTGTTCCACTGCACCTGCAAGCTTTGACAACGCTCTCTTGCGATTTATATCCCCTTTCGCTGTCGCTACTGCGGCCCGTGCCGCGCAAACACGATCTGTGGATATAGAAAGAATATTCTGCTTCTTCTCAACATCAGCCGCAGCTAGTTCCACATTGCTTTGAGCTACATGCAGGGAAGCATTATCAACACTTGTTGTTCCCTTCTGGTTTACTGAGTTCTCAAGATTAGCCAGTATTATTCTGTTTGAAGCCAGCTTTTCCTTCGCCGCTGCAAGTTCATGCGTGGCAATACGGTGTTCAGTCTGATAAGCATCCATTTCTGCTTGAACTCGGGATAGATTTGACTTCGCAACAGGCTCTTCCAGCAACGCAGCTGCATGGCTATACTTAGCCTCATCCAGCTTCCGTCCGACTTCCGGTGCATCTAAAACAGCTAATAACTGACCGGAACGAACCCGGTCGCCATTTCCAACTTTCAGACCAGTTACCTGGCCTTCAATCCTGGATGCTATATTCAACTCACTGAATGGAACGACAAGACCGGTATATCTCAGGACTGTGGTAAATGGCTTCTTTTTCACGATCTGCGTCGCTACGGCCACCGAACCGACCTGAGGTTTCATCGTAGTCATGTCCATTGCTTGAGCTTCAATAACAGTCATACGCCCACTTGGTCGCAGGTTCTTAATGGCCCAGTAACTTCCAATGACAGATATAACTATTAGGATTATACCCGGCAAGTATTTACGAAGTGAGTGACTACTCACGTGATACCTCTTCCTTATACAAAAACTTGGCTATCCCGCAATATTTATGACAGACTCAATTTTTGCCCCTATTGCCGGGTAAAATCGAAACTTGATGAACAAACGGGTTATATATTGCAACTGACTTTACTTCCGTGAATCGGAATGGTGCGATTCATCTTCTTCGAGCTCATAATTCGGATGCATTCTTTTGTGCATTTGCCAATCGAACATTCTGTCGGCATCTTTCGCTCTACGCAATTCGCTGTCCATGTCATAACCATAGGTTGTACGAAATGCACTGACACTAGTAAAGAACCAATAGACTGATGTTATTGCTGTCGTAACTACGAGCAGCAGTATAACGACTGTCTTATTACTTATTTGCTTTCCTAATGCTGACATATCTTCTCCAAAGATAACGGGCGACCACAGTGGGCCGCCCCTACGAAAACGGGATATGGGACGAACAGAGTAGTCGTCCATATAGGAACGAGTTACTGACCTGTTGCCGGTACTGCGCCACTTGATTGAGGATTGGAATTGCTTCCATGTTCAGACTGGTACTTCGTAAGACCGTTCTGGATACCGTTAGCGATGTTTTTCCTCTCCGCTGTCACTTGATTAGTTGATGGTGGAGCTGACCCTTTGAAGATCAATATCCCACTCACAACTACCAATACCAGCACAAGACCGATGATTACGCCAATAACAGGCTTACTCAACTCTTTCGATTTTTTAGGTGTTGTCACCATTTGATCGCCTTCTTTCATCGTGCTGTGATGGAGTCGATATCCTACCGGATATCGACTCCATTTGTTGCATTAGCTTGGAACTATCCAGCCCTCTTCATCGAGTTCGCAGCAATAGTTCACACCGAGCGGAACTTTTCTCCACTTTACATGTCCGTCTGCATAGGCTATGTTGATGCCATCACTGTGAGGCATCTTCCACCAGGACTCCAGGACATTGACTCCATAGGGATTGCCGCTGCCCGTGGGAGTGTTGCAGCAGGGGTCATCGAAGATCAGCGCTGCTTTTGCCTGGTCGCTGGCAATAGAGTCGATTGCTTTTCCAGTGATTACCAGTCCTGGTTTACCGCCATATGGTGTATTCGGCACCAAGCTGAAGTGTTTTGTGTAAGCAAGAAACAAGTAGTTAGTTCCAATGCTGCCGTATGTCTGTGGCAGGCCGCTAACTGGATCATTTCCGGCCAGGTGTGCAGCCACATCTTTGGAAACCGAGGGGCAGAAGAATATCTGGTCGTTCTTGACGTAGGGTTTGACAACATCGTTGAACTGTAATCCATCTGCGCGAGCTATTCCTGCAGGCAACTGCAGGTTAGTATTTGCAGATAAACCGGCAGTCCATGGCAGGAGGTTGTCATAGTCTGTCGTGTACATAGATGTCGCAAGCGCTAGCTGCTTCAGGTTAGAAGCGCATGCTGACTGTCTGGCTTTTTCCCGTGCTTTCGCGAAAACGGGGAAGAGTATCGCGGCCAGGATAGCTATTATAGCTATGACCACTAATAACTCTATAAGAGTAAATCCTAGTTTACTTCTTCTATCCATTTACCCAAACCTTTCTATCGGATGTCTATTGAGAAACGGGTTCTCACGCATTCGTTGCATTCACACCGTTGTATTGCGTGTGAAAATGTCACTTAATCCTGTTGCAAACATCAATTCCACATTATTCACCAAGCCTCGTTTTTGTCCGGTAGCATGGACAAAAGCTAAGAGTGTAAATGCTTTACATTTACACCGTCAGTCATGAATAATGTGGGCTATTGCAATAAGATAATCCGCCATCACTTGTACCAAACATGATTCATCTCCTTTCGCTGGCATACAAAAGCAGTTAAAACAAAAGAGGCCAACACTTGAACTATAATCGAGATTGATAGTTCAAGTGTTGGCCTCTGGTTTACCAGTCAGCCCAATTCATACCAAGGCAGAATATATGGTGGATCAATGCAGGTTGCTTTATACCATAGTATTCCGGTTTCCTTTGTCTACATTATACTATGATACCAAAAAATGTCAACCCTTTCCGGCAATTTTACCTAAAAATCTTCTGGTAAGATGTTTTGCAGATATATTTGCTGTCAGAAAATATTTCATTCTTAGCATGCTTTCGTCAGCATGCAAATTCTGGAATTGTTAACAAAAGAGATTGACAATAATGCACCCATATTATATAGTATAGTATATTGATCGATATGGTTGTCTTTCAGTGATCTCAGCAAAACACACTGTTGTATTAATGTGGAGATCTACGAGAAATGACATATTATCGCTCTGTTAATCATATAATACTTGCTGACTAGTCAACTAGAGGCTGAGTATGTGATCCCGGTATCGGGTCTCATACTCAGCCTTTTTTGTTTACCTGCCTGAAAACAATTTATATTAGACGAAAGGAGAATCTGCATGTCTACGAATCAAAACAAAGGATTTACGCTGGTGGAGTTACTGGTTGTTATTTCAATAATAGCTACTCTGGCAGCAATCCTCTTCCCGGTGTTAGCAAAAGCGAGGGAACAATCGAAGTGTACTGTTTGCCAGTCGAATATGAAGCAGATATCGTTGGCTCTCTCAATGTATATCCAAGACTACGATGGTGCATTTCCAGTACAACCATATGATAGCGGAGTGCCTGGATCTGGTGTGGACAACTGGAAAGATCCTGCTGCATATCCCAATTGGGCTAGATCGCTTGAACCATACATCCGCAATGCCCATATCCCGGAATGCCCCTGCTCAATGAAGAATAGTATTTGCCGGAGTGATTGTGATATGGAGGTGAGTAGTATCTCCTATCCACTCTCGATCTTCGGAAATGGGAAGGTCTTCAAATATGGGATATCTGAGTCAGCCATTGCAGACAGCAGCCGTACTTTAGTCTTCCAATGTGCGGGACAGACCTGGAACTCATGTTTCCTTGCACCATATTACAACCCGTATACGAAGAAGTGGGCATCATTTGTTGAAGCAGACTGGAGTGTGCATAAGGGTGGAAGTAACGTGATTTTTACAGACTGCCATGTAAAATGGAAGTCTTATGATGCACTGGCTGGAGATCCGTCAGTCTTCGAACCATCTTGACACACTCAGATACTCAAACGCCTGCAATGATCGGGCAGAAAGAAACGAAAGGATAAAAGGATTAAAATGAACAAGAAATCAGCCATTATCGCTATTTTTGCTACACTACTGCTTTTAGCATCAGTAATAGCAAACGCCAACTCCGTACTGCTGGATAATTTGAATACCAACGCACCCAAGTCGGATGCTGTTAGCGGTATTCTGACCGATGATGGCGACCAGCGAGCCGCCGCAAATTGGACTTCAGCATCCGTTTATTACCTAGATAAGATCAGCGTGTATGCCCAGTATGTTTCCGGTTCCACATCGTTTGAGCTTGCACTTTACAGTAATACGAAAAACACTAAACCGAGATACATTCCGTTTACTGAGATTGCCAGCAGGATCGTGACTGCGGATCCATCAGCGACTGACTTCAGGCTATATACCGCAGATTTCAGTTCCCTGCAGCTGCGTTTGGATTCAGACACAATCTACTGGGCAGTTGTGCAAGCTACCATCCCCAATAGTAATCTGAACTTGCAAGTTCTTGAAGGGACCCCCCTTACAACTTTTGGGAACATCCAGCCAAAAAATCGTTTTGCCATGTATGGTGATATGGGATTGCCAGTAGATCCATACTGGATGTCTATGTACCAACCAGGTTTTAAGGTGACAGGGACAACTGAACCTGTTAGGGTAGTGCCGGAACCCTCCAGCCTGCTTGCGCTTATGACCTGGGGAATTGGCCTTGTCGGAATTGCAAAAAAGAAAGCGTATCAAGTGATGAAAATGAAATCTGGGTTGTTAAGATAAAAATATCTCTCCAAAATGGATAAAGGCAAAGACCGGAGCCATTTGTGGTGCTGAAGATGCAAAGGTTGTTGGGAGGAATCCATCTTCCCAACAACCTGAACACTCAATGCCTGTATCACATCATTCTCGCTCCCTATACTATATACCTCCCATCAATTCTAATTCATGATGATTCCACTTTTCGCGGCCCAATTCACCCCGGATACTATTATTCTTCTTTATGTTTAGCCTGAAACAATAGTGGGTAGTAATGCAGACATTGACGGATGTAGTATTAGCTCAATCCTGACTTATGCTCTGTGTTTTCGTACTCATTTCATAAACGCACATTTTCTTGATATCATCTGAGAGAATTTTATCCGGATAATGATCTGAAACTATATATATTTCAGATCATTAACAGTAGTTACGATAACATAATCTCATCAAGCTTATTGACACCCAACTTGTCCATTGATATAATATGACTGTCCCATATACCCGAGTATATCGGTCTGCTTAGTCAATTGCCAAGTATATCGCTCTACATAGTCTTATATATTTACAAGACAGAGACGCAAAGCGCCAAAATGATGGGGCGTATAGCCTGGATTAAACAACCTAACGTGGAGGAGAATAAAAATGTCACAGAGTCCATTGATCAATCCGCCGCAAGTGGCAATTGAGCCACAGGCAAGTCTGGGAGCTCGCGCAGCGAGGAATCTGGCAACTACTACTAAGACTGTGCCACAGATGCAGGCAATCACACCCCGGTGGTTTCTATCACTGCTGCCGTGGGTGCAGGTCGAATCCGGCACATACCGAGTAAACCGCTTGAAGGTCGTGCTTCGACACGATGAGCTGATTTCAGCGATTGTCGAAGGTGGCAAGGCGAGAATCGAGCCCGAAAACCTCAGAGCATTCGCATTATTCAGCAACCTGAACGATGACCTAGTCGAGTTGCTGGCTGGACGTCTCGCTGGTGAACACAGTGATGCTGGTAAGGTAGTTGTTCCTAAAGGTGAATATGGCGGGAAGTTCTTCATCATTGCTCAAGGCAAAGTTGAAGTAACTGCAACCGGTGACAATGGTAAGAGCGAGCGACTGGCGCTGCTTGGACCTGGCGACTATTTCGGTGGACTCGCTGTAGGTCCAAGTGCTGTCGGCGATGCTTCAGCTAAAACCCTTACTAATAGTGTTTTCCTGACACTGGACCGGGCACAACTGGACGCGATACTGAAAGATTCCCCGGAACTCCGCCAGGCTCTGGTACAGACACAGGATGAGCGCGCACGTCTTCGAGAAATTGCCAATGAATACGGCGAGAAGAATATCTCCATCTACACTGGAGCTGAAGGCGAAGCAGAGCTGCCGAAGACATTTGTAGACTATGAAGAAGAACCACGCGAATACAACCTCAGCGTCGCTCAGTCAATTGTTCAGGTGAACACTCGAGTCAGTGACCTCTACAGCGCACCGATTGACCAGCTTCGCGAACAGCTCCGTCTGACTATTGAGAGTGTCAAAGAACGTCAGGAATGGGAGCTAATCAACAATTCTGACTTCGGTCTGCTCGCTAATGTTGCAGCATCGCAGAGAATTCAGACCCGCAGCGGCCCCCCTACCCCGGATGATCTTGATGAGTTGATTGCCCGTGTCTGGAAAAAACCAGCGTTCTTCCTTGCACATCCCAAAGCTATCGCAGCCTTCGGTAGAGAATGCACCAGACGAGGTGTACCGCCTCCGACAGTTCCTCTGTGGGGATGCAGCTTTGTGACCTGGAGAGGTATACCAATCGTTCCAAGCGACAAGATACCGATTACTGGCGCTAATGGAGAATCCGCAGGTAAGACCAGTATTCTGTTGGTCCGCGTTGGAGAAAAAGAACAGGGTGTTGTCGGACTTCATCATGCTGGTCTTCCAGGTGAGCAGTTACCAAGCCTGTCAGTCCGTTTGATGGGAATAGATGATAAGGCAATTGCGTCCTACCTTGTCAGCCTGTACTTCTCAATTGCAGTGCTTACCGATGATGCTCTCGGAGTGCTCCACAACGTCGACCTGGGATACTATCATGAGTACGCTTGATGTAGCGAGCTTCGATCCTAATCCAGGATTGCGGCAGGATTTACCAAGTGACGACCTCGTCGCCCAGATTGCGAATGAGTTGTTCACCGGAATACCGGCCAGCCATGCGGATGTAGTATCGGAGCCTACATCAATTCCTTCTATCGGGGGTGGGCCGACCGCCCCTTTTGCCGTTTTGTCACCTTCGTTCGGCGACGCTCCTCTGGAGGCTGCTTTGGTCGCAGCTCCGGGGGTTCCTGGTATAGGAGGAGGACCTGCCGAACCCATAACTACACGAACACCTACACTGGGTGATATACCATCGGATCTTGCTGTTGGAGCAGCTCCTGCTTTTGGTGGCGGAGCTATTCCCACACTCGATGCAGCATCGATAGATACTGGATTTACCCCACCCACCTATGGAAACGTTCCGGCAGTCGGTGAAGGTGCATTCCTTACCGATATCCCTCATGGGGTGGACGCAGGAATACCAGTAATCCATGAGGATACTGGAGCTATAAATGGTGTGCCTGAGAGATCGTTTTCGAGCGAACTCCCGGTAGGCGAAGCGGATCTGCTTGGTCTTGCACTCGGTGGTCTGACAAATACAGGTTTGCCATCACCAACAGATGCAGGATCACAGTTCTATTTCTTGCCGTCTGCGGAAATACCGAACGCAGAAGCAAGCGAGCATAAAGCATTCGATATACGCTCAGTACGCAATGACTTCCCTGCCCTGCACCAGAAAGTGCACGGTAAACAGCTTGTATGGTTGGACAACGCGGCTACAACGCATAAGCCGCAGAGTGTTATTGACGCTCTGTCGTATTTTTATGCACACGATAACTCCAACATCCACCGGGGTGATCATACTCTTGCGGACCGTGCAACAAACGCACACGAAAATGCTCGGGAAACTATACAGCGTTATCTCGGGGCAAGTTCACCTGCGGAGATCATATTTACACGTGGATCAACTGAAGCGATCAATCTGGTTTCACATTCCTATGGTGGAAGCACCTTAGGACCTGGCGATGAGGTGTTGATATCTCAATTGGAGCACCATTCCAACATCGTCCCCTGGCAGTTCATCTGCAAGGAAAAAGGGGCAACCTTACGCGTGATACCTATCGATGACCAGGGACAAGTGAGATTGGAAGAGTATGAAAAGTTTCTTGGCCCCCGGACAAAGATCGTATCGATTGCCCAGGTATCGAATGTCCTGGGGACAGTGTTGCCAATAAACCTAATTACTCAGATGGCACACCGATATGGTGCCCGGGTTCTGGTAGATGGAGCACAAGGCGCTCCACACCTGCCGACCAATGTTCAAGCACTGGATGCCGATTTCTATGTGCTCTCCGGTCACAAGCTGTTTGCGCCGACCGGAATCGGTGTTCTATACGGTAAAAAGGAGCTGCTTGAAGCGATGCCCCCGTACCAAGGGGGCGGCAGTATGATCGAGTCTGTCAGTTTCGAGAAAACAACTTTCAGTCCTTTACCTGCGAAGTTTGAGGCTGGAACTCCACACATTGCAGGCGCTGTAGGTCTCGGTGCGGCGATTGACTATGTCAACCGGTATGGAATAGAAAGCATCGCGGCGTATGAAGAGGGTGTGATGGCGTATGCAACTGCAGCGTTAGATACCATTCCAGGACTGCGTCAGATTGGCACAACCCCTGGTAAGGTTGGTGCGCTGGCTTTCGTAATTGATGGAACTGACACTAAAAAAGTCGGCAGATTCCTTGATAGTGAAGGAATCGCCGTTCGAGCAGGGCACCATTGTGCACAGCCGTCCCTGCAGCGATATGGTCTTGAGGCTTCAGTCAGAGCGTCGCTTTCCCTTTACAATTCAGTGGAGGACATAGACGCTCTGGTAGCAGCCCTTAGAAAAGTTAAGAGTATCGCCTAATGCACATTAATGTCATTCTGGATGCAGTGAAGGGTTTCTATCCCTAAAAACAGATTCTTCACTACGTTCAGAATGATAGTTTTTGAATTATTAGCAACTAACAGTTGCTCAACTAATATTAAACGGTATAGGAGTAACCCATGGGTAGGGTATATAGCGACAATGCGGAGTCAATTGGCGGCACGCCGTTAGTTAAGCTCAATCGGATAACTAACGGAGCCAAAGCGACGGTCCTTGCCAAAATAGAAGGCAGAAACCCGGCATACTCCGTCAAGTGTCGAATCGGTGCAGCAATGGTACAAGATGCTGAGCAACGCGGCCTGATGCGCTCAGGAAAAGAGATCATCGAGCCTACAAGCGGAAACACCGGAATCGCACTGGCATTTGTCGCTGCTTCACGTGGGTATCCTATCACACTGACTATGCCTGAAACGATGAGTATCGAACGCAGGCAAGTGCTGGCGTTTTTGGGTGCAAAATTGATGCTGACCCCAGCAGATGAAGGTGTGCGCGGGGCAATGTGGCGTGCTGAGGAGATTGCGGCATCATTTCCGGAGCGTTATTGGCTGCCCCAACAGTTTAAAAACCCGGCAAACCCGGCTGTTCACGAGAGGACCACTGGACCTGAGATTTGGGCGGATACAAACGGCAGTATCGATGCTATTGTTGCTGGTGTCGGAACCGGAGGCACTATAACCGGTGTTTCACGATTCATCAAGCACACTAAGAGCAAAGACATCGTCTCAGTTGCAGTAGAACCTGCAGAGAGTCCCGTGATATCGCAGCATTTGAATGGTGAAGAGCTAATACCGGGCGCACACAAGATAGAAGGAATCGGTGCCGGTTTCATCCCGGAAACTTTTGACCTTTCAATAATAGACCGCATTGAAATTGTAGACAGCGCTGAAGCGGTTGAGTTCTCCCGCCGTCTTGCCTGTGAAGAGGGAATTCTCTGCGGAATATCAAGCGGCGCTGCTGCAGCTGTTGCAGTCAGACTCGCCGAATTGGATGAATTTGAAGGTAAAGTGATCGTCGTTATCCTTCCGGATGCCAGCGAACGCTACATATCAACTGTTCTCTTTGATGGTTTCGATACAGGAACGGAGTTATAGTCATGTCATTAGAAACAAACCGCCGTCTCGCGCCAGAAACTTACAATCGGCAAAATAATGACTTTGAGTCTGACCAGATATGGGATGCGATACGTCGTGAAGCATTCGAACAGACAATACATGAACCCACACTGGCCAGTTTCTTTCATGCCGTTGTACTTAATCACCGCACACTGGAAGACTCTCTCAGTTTTCACCTTGCCTCAAAACTGGCAAGTGCAACAGTTGGAGAGCTGGCCATGCGGGATCTTATACTCGAGGCCTTTTCATCCTGTATTGATATCAGATTGCAGTGCCGGAGAGATTTGCAGGCTGTTGTTGACCGCGATCCAGCCTGCCGGGGATATTTCATTGTAATACTGTATTTCAAGGGTTTTCAAGCGCTGCAATCGTACCGGGTAGCACACCACTACTGGATGAATGGACGAGAGGCGCTGGCTTTGTTTCTGCAGAGCCGAATTGCACAGGCTTTCTCAGTAGATATCCATCCGGCAGCGCGTTTGGCATCAGGCATATTGATAGACCACGGTACCGGCGTTGTTATCGGAGAGACTGCAGTTGTAGATGATAATGTTTCGATGCTTCATGAAGTTACCCTGGGAGGAACTGGCAAGGAACTTGGTGACCGTCATCCAAAAGTGCGGAGCGGAGTGCTTATTGGCGCTGGTGCAAAGATCCTGGGTAATATCGAGATCGGTGAAGGAGCCAGAGTCGGAGCCGGGAGCGTTGTGCTCAATGAAGTGCCTCCACATTGCACTGTAGCTGGAGTGCCGGCACGGATCGTAAAAGGTATACGCTCCGAATCTCCCGCACTCGAAATGGAGCAATGGATCCCAACCTGGGATATTTGATGCAGATTAAATCTAGCGCGCATTATTCGTGATTGTCTCGCTTTCGCTCTTCCTACCGGTCGAAAGCAGAGTTGGTGAATAATGTGCGATAAGGAGTTCCGATGTTAAAGGAGTTACAAATTGGGGGGTTGAGAAGCGATCTACTTCAGATGATCGAACCCAGGAAGACATTCGCCGATGTCATACTCCCGGAAAAAACGCGGCGTGCCCTTGCAGAGACGCTCATTCAAATAGAAAAGCATCGGTTGATCTTCGAGACTTGGGGACTGGGAGAACGTCACTCCACTGGCACAGGATTGGTTTTCAACTTCACCGGACCTCCGGGTACCGGCAAGACAATCTGTGCCGAGGCTGTGGCAAATCTGCTGGTCAAACGCCTCTTTACTGTCCGTTACAGTGAACTGGAGAGCTACTGGGCAGGTGAGACCAGCAAGAACCTTGTGAATGTCTTCCGGGAGGCACGAGAACAGGACGTTGTGCTGTTCTTCGACGAGGCCGATTCTATTGCCAGTCGAAGGTTCACCACGACCAACCAGGGTTACGAACGGGAATCGAATAAGGGTGTCAATACGCTTTTAAAAGAGCTGGAGTATCACAGCGGTGTTGTAATATTCGCTACAAACCTTTGGGGAAACTTCGATCCTGCATTCCAGAGGAGAGTGCGTACACATATCGTATTCGAAATGCCGGGAGTTCGAGAACGGGAGATGATCTGGAAAGCTCAACTCCATCCCACAAAGACGCCTCTGGCAGCTGATGTTGACTTTCAACTACTGGCAGAGAATTACGAACTCTCCGGTGGAGAAATCAAAAATGCCGTCATTAAGGCTGCAAACATGGCTGCAGCCGAAAATGAAGTAGATTACAAAAAATACATAACCCAGCATCACTTTGAAGATGCCGTTCAGAGCGTAATGGAATCCAAGGAAGTAATGGACCAGAACCAGGACGAGATCAACGGCAATGAAATTATCAGTCACGAAGACCTGCAATTGCAGATGGCTAATCTTCGAGACGAGATCGCTACACTCAGGTCACGTATAGAATATTTGCAAAACGATTGAAGGAGATAAATGATGGCAGAATACACAATCAATGCGCGCGGACTGCAATGTCCCGCTCCCATAATGAAATTGTTCAACAAAATGAAGGAAGCCCAGACTGATGACCTGGTGACAATTGAAGTCACTGATGTAGGGTTTAAAAAAGATGTCGACGCGTGGTGCACAAAGACAAAGAATGAACTCGTCTCGCTACGTGAGGAGGATGGAGTCATCATTGCCCAAATCCGCAAGGCAGGATAGAACGGATACATCAAGTTACAGAGGCTAATAGAACGATATGTGTGAATCAACAAGTCAAGAATCCAGATCAACACGGCTCCAGCGTTTCGAGGACGTCAGGGAATTGATCGGCAACATTAACAACCCAACTCCATTGGTACGGCTCAACCGTGTCATCCAGCCGGACAGTGGGCCTGTATATGTAAAACTTGAATGGTATAACCCATTCGGATCAATTAAGGATCGCACTGCACTCTATCTTATAAAGGGATTAGTTGAGCGCGGTGAACTGGATGGCAAACAGCTTGTTGAACCTACCAGCGGTAACACCGGCATCGCACTGGCTGCACTAGCTGCCATTATGGGCGTCAAGATTACAGTGACGATACCCGATGGCGTACCAGACGAAAAGAAAGTGCTACTGCGGATGCTCGGAGCAGAGGTTTGGGCAACGCCGGACGATCTCTGCCCTATTAACCATCCGAAGGACGGCGCTATTGCACTGGCACATTCGTTTGTCGACAGTGAGGCAACTAAAGACCGCTATGTGATGCCCAATCAGTATGAGAATTATGACAATGTAAAAGCGCATTATGAGACCAGCGGTCCTGAAATCTGGCTTCAAACCGAGGGCAAAGTGCGTTACTTCTTCGCCGGTTTTGGAACTTGTGGCACACTCACTGGTATCGGGAAATATCTGAAGGAGCAGGATCCGGATATTCAAGTGATCGCCATCGAGCCTAATAAAGGCCACCGCATACCTGGAATGAAGAACCTTACAGAGTCAAAACAGCCAGGTATACTTGACCGAAGTGTTATTGACTATGTGGTCCGGGTAGATGACGACTCCGCATATTCCATGACCAAGCGCCTGTTCCGTGAAGAAGGCCTGATTGTTGGACCATCAACCGGTGCCATCGTGCATGCAGCACAGGAGTTCATGGCAGATAAGCAGGGTATCGCGGTAGCATTATCACCGGACAGCGGTTTCAAATACTCCAGTTTCTTCACAGATATACTGGGAGATGAAGGTCTGCCGGCTGATTAGCTCTAATATTTTGCAGACCAGCTTATTCTGAGCTAGTCAAAGGATACAGCAAAATGCAATTCCGCGTCCTTCGACAGGCTCAGGACGAACGGATCCGGTATTTCTACAGCAGGATTTGAACTGTGGTATTCAGGCACGGTATATAAACGTAACAGTTCACTCTTGTTGAGTATTACGTCTTGCTAACTGTATTTCAACACTCAGGAAAACCTTAAAACGATCCTGAATCAAGTTCAGGATGACGTAATTCTCATAAAACTGAACTGTTACATTTAACTATCTTTGTAAGGAGACTATTTTGGCTGATAATAAGAAAACACTCATAGTATTTAGTGGTGATCTCGATAAGGCTATGGCAGCAATGATAATTGCTCGCGGTGCTGCTGCGATGGGTAATGAGGTCACGATATTTTTCACATTCTGGGGTCTGAACATTCTGCGCAAACCTGAAGGGGTATCGGTCAAGAAGACGCTGCTGGAGGCTATGTTCGGTTGGATGATGCCCCGAGGTGCTGGCAGGGCTGGATTATCGAAGATGCACATGTGTGGTCTTGGAACCGCGATGATGCAGCATGTCATGAAGACTAAGAACGTCCCAACACTTCCGGAGATGATAGCCGAGGCGCAGGAATTTGGGGTAAAGTTCATAGCGTGCACTATGTCAATGGATGTAATGGGAATAAAACAGGAAGAGCTTCTTGACGGATTGGAATATGCCGGTGTTGCAACCTACCTGGGCAGCGCTGATGAGGCCAATGTCAATCTGTTTATCTGATTGTATGCAACTCCAAAGTCGGATACATGTGACATCTATCACATTACCGTCCGAGTTGTAGTTACTGGTCGATTGGTGATTTGCTCTGGCAATAGGCAGAAAATGGAACGAATGATTGACCGTATACTATCTTGCATAAGGGAACATCCTGAAGGTATAGACAACGAATCAATTCGCCAAATTCTGAATGGAAAACATCACTCACAGATATCCTTTTACTGTTATGATCTTGAAGCTAAAGGTTTGATAGAGCATAAGAGTATAAATGGAGTTGACATGTTCTTTCCAAAAGACAATTTTTCTCAAGACTCTCAAGCGAAATAAAACTATTTAAAATACTGATCATTAATGATTGTCGCCCAGTTCGTGTCTGAGCTGGGCGATTTGCTGTATAAGCTGATAGATTCCGGAAATGCTGAATCCATTGATTTACGACTTTATCAGTCCACATAGTTGTATTTATAATTGACTTGTTTAGGAAGTAAGGGTATATTGATTATAGTGAATAATTACAAATCCGATATTTTTCAATGCAGTTGTCGAGCAATTTTTACTCTTTTGCAAAGGATTATGACATGATAGAGACCATAACAATTCTTGGCGGTCACGGAAAAGCTGGAGTCACAGAAGATGTGGACCGTATCGATCTTAAAATGGGTGATGTAGTCAGTATCGTTGGACCCACCGGGTCCGGAAAAACTACCTTGATAAATGATATAGAACTCTTCGCCAATGGCGACACTCCGACTGGACGAACAATACTTATCGATGGTCAAACTCCCCCTGCTATCTACAGGGATGACCCATCGATGAATCCTATTGCCCTAATAACCCAGCACACAAACTTCCTGTCCGATCTCCCTGTGCAGGAATTTTTGAGCATTCACGCGGGTATCCGTTCACGTGACGATTCCCTGGTTGAGAACCTGGTGGAACAGACAATTGATTTTGCAAACAAGTTGACCGGCGAGCCAATTTTGTTGGACAGCCGCATGACCGAACTCTCAGGCGGACAGACACGAGCGTTATTAGTAGCTGATGCAGCAACAATCTGTAACACTCCTATAGTCCTGCTGGATGAAGTGGAGAATGCCGGTATCCACAGAACACGGGCTATAGAACTGCTGCGCAAGTTCCGTAAGATATTCATATTTGTAACCCATGACCCCAGAATCGCTCTGCTGTCCGACTTCCGCATTGTAATGAAGGGCGGATGCGTAAAGAAAATAATGAGGACCAACCCCAAAGAGCAGGAATTCCTGACCACAGTAAGCCGTCTTGATGATGCACTGGCTAAGCTCCGTGAAGCTATTCGAATGGGTGAAGAACTTGATATCGACAGTCTTGGCGACTTGTCACTAGCTAACATAGGAGCTTAACCGTATGAAACTTATTATCTGCGCCGGATCAGCAACAACCGGCAAGACAACAACACTTCGTCACGTGACCAAAAAGCTGATAGCACTCGGTCATCGACCTGTGTTTCTCAAAATAGATGTGCAGTATGCTGATGAGGACGAAATATTCGCAAAAGAATTCGGCATTCCGAGCAAGAAAATATACTCAGGTGAACTCTGCCCTGACCATTGCAGCGTGCTGGTGCTCGGAGATGCCCTGCACTGGGCTGAGGAACAGGAAGCAGACATACTCATAGTCGAAACAGCAGGTCTGTGCCTCAGGTGCGCACCATACGTCGAGGGTGGACTCGGACTCATCATAATGGAAGCAACCAGCGGTATGAACCTTCCACGGAAGATCGGACCAATGCTCTCACTTGCCGATGTAGCTGTAGTGACGAAAATTGACCTTATTTCACAAGCCGAAAGAGAAGTCTTCCGCGCCAGGATCAAAGAAGCTGCTCCATCGGTTGCGATCCGTGAAGTAAACGCGCTCCTGGGAATAGGTATAGACCCAATAGTTGATTATATTCAAAAGACTCCCGATATAGGAGACAGACCCGAATTGCGCGGTAACCCACCGGTGGGGACCTGCACTATATGCGTAGGCAAAAAAGAAATCGGCTGGCAATCGCACTTCGGCGTCGTTAGAGCTTTGGAGAACCAGACGTTCTATAGAGGAGAGTAGTACGCAGACCTCTCATCCAAGTCAGAATGACAACACCATATACAAAACAAAAAACTGACAATTGCAGATTGGAATTATTGATATGAGTAATACAGAAACAATAGAACTCCCGGGACTCAATTGTGGTCTTTGTGGGTATCGGACTTGCCAGGAACTGGCTGATCTCCTGGACAAAAACCCGAAACTGATTGAAAGATGCATCCACTTGTCCGAAGGCAATTTTGTCGCCAGGACAAGTAGTAAAGTAAAAGAATCACCGACTTTGACATGCAGCGAAAGAACCTGTGCATCAACAAAGTGCTGTGCTTCACCCAAGTCTTCAACTACCCCCTGGACTGACAGCCTGGGTAGAGAATTTGATTTTTACCTGGAGCACTTCCCTGAAGATGCAGGCCCGCGGGAGATAATCATACCTCATAATCCGATGATCACCAGGGAGATGGACATTACCGTAGGCGATATATTAATAGGCCGTCCGCTTGGTATGTCCTGCGGTTGTCCAATCACCCACTGCGGAGTCGTTACTCAGGTTGACCAGAGAACAGGAGTAATCACATGGTGTGTCACAGGCCCACTCGGTCCACGCGAACACGGTTTCAAGGACCTGGGCTACTACATAGCTGAAGCTTATGAAGGTCTGGTAACAGAAGCCAGGGTTGACCTGCAGATCGGTGCACGCTACTACTTCCAGCCTCGCATGTGTATGCTGCAGTGGAGACACAGCGGTCTAATTAATTACCTGAACAGAACCCCTGAAGGCTACCAGGTGCGTGTCGAAGGTCTATTCATAGGATAGTGTTCGATATGAATAAGCTAGACCGTGTATATTTCGATAACTCTGCCACTACGCCGTTGAATAAGCAGGTGGCAGAGGAGATGCAGCCATATTTTGATCAGATATTCGGAAATCCTTCGAGTCTTCACAGATCAGGTCGGCTTGCTCATCAAGCAGTAGAACTGGCAAGGCAGCGGATGGCGCATGCTTTGAATGCAGAACCGGATGAAATCATATTCACATCAGGCGGAACAGAATCCGATAATCTGGCTCTATTTTCGGCAGCAGAAGCATCGAACTGGCAGAACTGTCATATCATTACAAGCTCAATCGAGCATCCTGCGATAATGGAAACCTGCAGCTATCTTCAAAAGCGGGGTATACAAATCACTTACCTTCCGGTTGGTAGTGATGGCATAGTATATCCGGATGATCTAAGGCAGGCGATAACTCCCCGGACTCGATTAATATCCATAATGGCAGCAAATAATGTTGTAGGCACACTGCAGCCGATTGATGCCCTGTCAAGAATTGCCGGCGAATATAATATCTCATTTCACACAGATGCCGTGCAGGCATTTGGCAAGATACCTATGGATATGAATGTCATTAATGTCGATATGGTATCCATCTCCGCACACAAACTGAACGGTCCAAAAGGCATCGGCGCACTGTATCTTCGAAAAGGAACCCCATTTCATCCACTGATAAACGGTGGAGGCCAGGAGCGTGGACTACGCTCAGGTACTGAAAACGTAGCCGGAATAGTCGGAATGGGGAAAGCTGCTGAAATAGCCTCATCCAGTATACCGGATGAGGCGTCCAGGCTGGTAAATCTCCGCAATAAGATAGTTGAGACTATCCAATCAGAATATCCCAGCGCCTACTTGATAGGCCACAGATACAGACGCCTGCCAGGCCACATTTGTCTCGGGTTCGATGGGCAGGAAGGACAAGCAATAAGACTAATGCTGGCTCTTGACGAAGCAGGCATAGAAGTCTCCACCGGAAGCGCCTGCAGTGCAAATCATACAAACCAGCCTTCTTATATCCTGTTGGCAATGGGTCTTGATCCGATAAGGGCAAGGGGCTCCCTGCGAATTACTCTCGGTCAACAAAACACCGAAACAGAAGTAGACTACTTCCTGAGTGTTTTTCCCAAAGTGATGAGTAGTCTTTCTGCTGCAGCCTTGAAAACATCTAATAATTGAGTAGCATAGCTAATAAGAGATGTCCCTATTTCTTTCTTAGCACACTCACCCTGGAATGGTCTCCTTCATTGGTAACTGAGACTACCTCCTGGCCTTGCTCAGAGAAACTTGACGGTACGTTGCGAGTGGGCTCTCCATTATCCAAAATAACATCCAGCACATGGCCTACTTCGGTCCTTGAGAGCTGCATCTTTGCACGGACGAAGTTCATTGGGCAAGTTACACCACGCAGGTCAATTTCGTTTGCAGGTTTTGAGCCGGATGTTTCCTGGGAGACTTTCTGCCTTTTTGACGGCTCCACACGAAAGTCTAGATTGGAATCCAATGACTGGAATAACTCATCCACACGATTGATGAGTAGTTCTATTTCATCACGTAGATCATCCAGAGTGTCCCGGTCACCAAGCTTAAGATCCAGTGCAGCATCCAGTAGATTCTGAGTCTTACTCAGTACCCGCCCGGGAACTATCAAATGCTCTGAGAAAGCTTCAAATACTTCACGGTCTTTCCTTGGTTCAAGACCTCTGGTTACCAAGAGTGCACGTGAAGCTAACAATACAGCATCGTATAACCGGTCTTCCCTGACTGCTCTCTTTGCTTCATCTATATCAAGCGCTATCACATCAGTTACGCCGGCTCCGCACTCACCCGGTCCTCTGCCTGCAAGTGTGAAATCGGCGCTGCTTCCGAAGTCACGGTAATACCCAAGCTCATCCTCAAACAACGGAACTCTTTCGTAGTTCACAGCCAGTTCGTGCAGATAGGCAATCCCCCATCTGTCCATCAAATCATTCAGAGTTTCAGGAGTCTCGTAAGTTTTGGCAGCTGATGCCCAAAACTCCTTTAGCAACGCGGGAACAGCTTTAGCAGGAATTTTGGCAACAGATTGTGCGAGAGCAGAATTTCCCTCTGCAAGTCGTCCGCCCGCGACTATGTTATAAAATGGAACAAGTCTCCCGTTTACACGCACTGCAGTCCCGTATAGACCAACAGACGCCACAGGATGATGTCCGCAGGAGTTTGGACAACCACTGATTTGAATGGTTGTTGTGAACGGAAGTGAAACATCAGCCAACTCAGTCTCTATTGCTCCTGCCAAACCGCGTGACAGGCAGAGTCCCAGTTTGCATGTCGAAGCTCCTGTGCAGGCTACACAGTGTATCGACTGAGCTTGAGTGAACCGTTGGTCTAGATCATGGACTGCAGCCAATACGTCCTCTACCTGAGACTCAGGCACCCGAAGCTGCAGGTTCTGTTCCTGTGTAGTTCGGACTATTCCATCACCGAACCTGGACGATATATCGGCTATTTCCAGTAACTTGTCGGATGTAATATCACCCAACAGCAAGTTCACTTGTACTGCAGATATATTGGTTTTCCTTTCGGAAATTGATATAGACGGAACTTGAATACTTTCATTCTGAACCAGTTTCAGTTCTTCGTGATAAGCCCGCCGGAACTCTTCCTTACCTAAACGCTCAACCACATATCGAAGTCTGGCTTTACTGCGATTGGCACGGTCTCCATACTTATCAAAAAGGCGTTTCACTGCCTCTGCGATCTCAAAAATCGCTGTATCTGAAACAAATTCTTCTATCCGGATACCAAGTGCTGAGTTAGCCCCCATACCACCACCTGCATATACAGCGAATCCTCGAACTCCATTATGTTCGTGTGCGAAGAAACCTAAATCTGCAATTGAAGCCAGACCACAGTCCCTGCTGCAGCCGGAAAAAGCCACTTTAAATTTGCGGGGTAGATTGAAATTCCTTCGTTCGCGGATCAGGTACTCTGTCAGTGCGAGTGCATACGGAGTTACATCGAATACTTCATCCCGGCCTACTCCAGCAAACGGGCATACTGAGATGTTTCGGACAGTATTGCCTCCTCCACCTCGAGATGATAATCCAGCGGCAAGCAAGTGTTCAAGAATCGTAGGAGTATCCTCAATCTTGATGTTATGTATCTGCAGATCCTGACGGGTAGTTACGTGAACTGTACCATTGCCATATATTGTCGATAGATCAGCAATCAACTTCACCTGATCACTCAAGAAGATCCCGGCTGCACCACGTACGCGGACCATGTAGGTATCATTGGTCCGCTGCTCATATATCCCCATCGGCACACGTATGCCTCTGAACGCCACTGCGGAGATCTCACCGGAGAGGAATTTGTCAACCTCACTACGAAAAGCCTTCGTATCTGCCACTACACTTTCAGGCAATCGATATGTAAACTCAATCATCAAAAATCCTCCGTATACACGGATAATAATAGCAAACGATATTAACATTAGCTCGCATAATTCACACTTGGGTAAAAAGCGGATTAAATACCTCCACCATCTCCAAGAAGCTCTTCTCGCGAATAATCTATCCGTGATTTCTCTGTGATATCTATCTGCACCACCTGACCATCCTGGATTATGATAGTCACAGTGCCGTGACGAATACTTCTGATCGCCTTAGTGATGCGCCCCAATGCTATCAGTTCTCGCCTTTCGAGCTTCAGTGCATCATGCTGAGCACCTTTGTTTGCCATGTCGTGTGATTCCAACTCTGTACAACCTTTACTCAAGTCATTGTGCTGCGTAGATGAACTGCCGATTCAGGTAGCATTTTCAGTTAGCACCGTATGGTAAGGTGGAGGCCATAACCCATACGATGCCAACCGGTTACCCGCATTATTCATGATTGCCGGTGTAAATGCTGTGCATTTACACCTGATGAATAATGCGCGTTAGTAATCCGGTCGATCCCCGAGTACCATACTCATCTTTGAATCACCTGGCTCGATTATCCGTGATTTACTCAGCCATAGCCCAAATAGCCGGGCAAAAGCAAAGCTTCAAGAATAAAGAGGGCTACCCGCATTATTCACGATTGAGAGTGTAAATGCTCTGCATTTTCACTCTCGGCTTTTATCCTTACTACCAGGCAAAAGCGATGCATGGTGAATAAAGCGGGCTGGAGTACCGACAAAGATATAATACAGTATTCCGCCCGGCTTACTATCATTTTACTTCGATATAGCCATTGTGTCAATGTGATACCGAAGTATAAACCTATTCTACTAGAGCCGCTTCAACCAGCAACTCAACCTCCAGGTGCTCAAAACCCAGAGCCTTGCGGAGATACCCTACTCTATCTGTTGCCTCCCAGGTAAAGTCAGGTTCACTCCGTCCAAAATGCCCGTAGGCAGCTGTCTGCTGGTATATTGGACGGCGAAGATTAAGTTGTTCGATAATAGCAGCAGGTCTGAAATCGAATACTTCATCCACCGCCTGCGCCAGATTCTCAGAAGAAACTCTTGATGTACCGAAAGTTTCAATCAAAATCGAGATCGGTCGGGCAACTCCGATAGCGTAGCTGAGCTGCACTTCCACTTTGTCTGCAGCTCCCGACGCAACAATATTCTTCGCGACATAGCGTGCATAATAAGCAGCTGACCGGTCTACTTTAGTCGGATCCTTGCCGGAGAATGCACCGCCTCCGTGACGTGCATAGCCTCCATAGGTATCCACTATAATTTTTCGGCCGGTAAGTCCGGAGTCTCCCTGTGGACCTCCTACAACAAATCTACCTGTGGGGTTTACGAATAACCTGATATCAGGACTTCGCAGTTCCTCAGGAATGACTACATCTAGCACATATTCCGTTATATCTTTGCGTATCTCTTCATCTGCAACGTCAGGGCTGTGCTGTGATGACAACACAACTGTATCGACATATTTAGGCACGCCATTTTCATAAAACACAGTCACCTGGCTCTTACCATCAGGACGCAGATAGGACAGTGTGCCATCTTTTCTTACCTCACTTAATCGCCTGGCAAGCTTATGTGCCAGGGTGATAGGTAATGGCAGGTATTCCGGCGTCTCATTGGTTGCATACCCAAACATCATCCCCTGGTCACCAGCACCTACTGTATCGAGATCAGGGTCGGTTGAATGACCGTCAAGACTTCGAACTTCGTAAGCCTGATTTACACCCTGGGCGATATCAGGTGACTGCCTGTCCAGCGCCACAATAATCCCGCAGGTTGAAGCATCGAATCCAATCTCGGAACTGTTGTACCCGATCCTTTTTATTGTCTTTCTGACAATCGCCGGGATATCTAGATATGCCTCGGTCGTGATCTCACCCGAAACGAGGACAAGACCAGTTGTTATACTTACTTCACACGCGACACGTCCGAGTGGATCAACTGCCAGCACAGCATCCAGGACAGCATCGGATATTTGGTCACAGATTTTATCCGGATGTCCCTCAGTCACTGATTCAGACGTGAAGTAGAAACTATCGTTCGTGCTCATTTCTTGCCTTCTTTCTTTTCATCTAACCCGTGAATAAAGCGGCTAAATCGCATAAATAAATGGATGCTCAGCGTGCAGCTGAAACTCCTCAAGTACCTCGGACTTTATCCTTATAAAATCCGCATCAGCCCTGTCCCTCGGCCTGGCGAGTGGTGTGGGAATTATCTTCTTGATATTTCCAGGTCTTGCAGACATAACGATGATGAAGTCACTCAGATATATGGCTTCTTCGATATCATGAGTCACCATGATCATCGTTATCTTCTCTTTTTCCCATATCTTCTCCAGCTCCTGCTGCATATACATCCTGGTGAGAGCATCCAGTGCTCCAAGAGGTTCATCCAGAAGCAACACTTCGGGTCTGTTTGCCAGAGCTCTGGCTATTGCAGCCCTCTGCGCCATTCCTCCGGACAATTGGTGTGGAAATGATTTCTCAAATCCCGTAAGCCCAACCAGTTCCACGTGATCCTTTACAATCTGCTTTTTCAAATCACGCTTAGTCCCACGCAGTCCAAATCCGATGTTCTCTTCAACTGTAAGCCATGGCAATAGTCTGTGGTCTTGAAACACGACCCCTCTATTCAAGCTTGGTTTAGTAATTCTCTTTCCATCAAGGAGGATATCGCCAGTATATTGATAGTCCAAGCCAACGATCATTCTAAGTAGTGTTGTCTTCCCACACCCGCTCGGTCCTATTATGCTTATGAAGCTGCCAGAGGTGACGTCCAAGTTTACTCCCTAAAGCACACATAACTCTTCATCCTCGCGTTTAAAGCACTTTTGCAAGTTTCTTACCTGCAGAGTTCCTGAATTTCCCATAGTATTCTCCCTGCTAACCAGTCTTTCGCCATCGAAGCAACCGTCTCTCAAATAATCCAACTGACTGGTTCATAATCCAACCCATAACTCCGATAATGACAACACCTACAAGCGCTATATCCATTCGAAACTGTTCCCTGCTCTCCGATATCAAAGTGCCAAGACCGGATGAAGTAACAGTAAGTATCTCCGCTGCAACCAACAGCATCCAGGTAGTACCGACTCCAATCCTGATACCTGTGATTATAGATGGCAATGCAGATGGCAATATCACACGCCAAAGCGTCCTCAGTTTTCCATATTCAAATACACTTGCCAGCTCTTTGTATGTCTCAGGCACGCTGCGAATACCCTCAAATGTATTCAGCACAATTGGATACATAGCCCCAATAGATATGAACAATACCTTGGACATATTCCCAACCCCAAACCACATAACTATCAAAGGTATCCATCCAAGCAAAGGAACCTGCCTTACAGCATGAAACGTCGGACCGACAAGCTTTTCAACAAGGCGTGATAGTCCCATCGCACCGCCCAACAATAGACCAATAGTGCATCCAAGTCCGAAACCTTTTGCAACCAATAACAGGCTGGCCTTTATATCGAGTGCGATTACACCATTTGCAACAAAATGCTTAAATGTGTGAGCCACCGTACTTGGTGCCGGCAGGATATGTTTATTCACAGCGCCAGTACGGGCTACGAAATACCAGACTACAAAAAGTATTACAAACAGGGCTGCGCCTTTGACTCTTTCGCTTATCCACCTGACCGGGTGACGTTCACTTAGTTTGCGCATTGACTTTCCTCCACCGTAGAAGATATCGCTCAAGAGTTCTCACGCTGACATCCATCAACAGTCCAATGGCACCTATCATAACCACGCCGACCATTACAACATCTATCTGCATAAGCTGCCGTGCAAAAACCATCATATAGCCTATGCCTTCACTGGAAGCTATGAACTCAGCGCCAACAACAGACATCCATGACATACTTAAAGCAAGCCTGATACCCGTAAGAATTGATGGCATAGCTCCAGGCAAGATAACTTTCCTAAAAAGAGTAAGTCCCTTGTATTCAAAAACGCTTGCCACCTCACTGAATTCTTTCGGAACGCCTTTTATCCCCTGGAATGTATTGATCACCATCGGGTAAAAGGCGCCTACCGAGATAAACACAATCTTGAACTGCTCATCTACTCCAACTGCAAGCATCAGGAGCGGAACCCATGCGAATAATGGCACTTGCCTTATGGCATTGAAAAATGGAGAAACATAAGATTCCACCGTCTTCGAAAGCCCCATGGCAGCTCCCAGAATGAAACCAGCCGATCCTCCTATGGCAAAGCCTTCCAACACTCTGATCAGACTTATTTTGAGGTTAATCGCCAGCTCTCCGGAATGCAAAAGGTCAACAAATGTAGCCCAGGTTACAGGTAATGGCACCATAAGCTGTTCTGCAAATAGTTTGCGTTTTGTTATCCAGGTCCAGGTAATAATCAGCGCGATCGGCAGAATCAACCCCAGGGACTTACTCACCACCCAATTCAGCAGGCTCCTGGATTTGTTTCCAGGAACTCTCTGATGTGTCAGTGAATGCTTATTCACATATGCATTATTGGCGATGCTCATTAGATTCAACTTCCCGCAAGCGGCCGTTCTCCAGTCTCTTGACTAGTTCAGCAATCCTCGAACCGATCTCACTGGCCCTTAATAGACCTGCTTCGTCACTGCTTATGTCACCCAGTTGCCTTGCGATCACATTTACACCGAGATCCTGATTGTCACCAACTACAATCATGTTCTGGAAGACCATCCATTTGATTATCTCCAGCAACGTAAGCTGCTGACCATTACCACCGGCAACGGCAATGGCACCACCCACTTTGTCACCTAATACAAACTCCGGTTTACCAGGACCTCCTGTTTTGGTGTCAGGCCTGGTGTTGCCATATCGAAGGACCAGCCCTCTATCAAACACAGCCTTAAGCTGAGCGGTAACTGTCAGAAAATAGACTGGACTCCCAATGATAATTCCGTCAGCTTCCGCTAGTCTGTCAAATATGGCGGGCAGATCATCATTCAGTACACACTTACCACCTGATCCATCTTGCCGGCCGCCATAGCATCCCTGGCACGGGCGTATATCCTTTTCAGCGAGGGTTATAAACTCGATATCTACGCCCCTATCACTTGCAGCTTCCAGTGCGTGCTGAACAAGAATATCCGTATTACCGCCTTTTCGAGGGCTCCCCGACAACCCAACTATATTAGCCATCTACCCGTCCGTCCTTTCTAAACCTATTAGAGATTTCTGTCATCCCTCCGCAGACTTTAACATCCAGAATGCAGACTTTGTCATCCTGAAAGAGCGAAGGATCTGCTTGCTTGAGATCATTCACTGCGTTCAGGATGACAATTAGCTATGTCAGGATTACAGTTACCTGCGTTCTGCTACCATTTATCCCAATGGATAATCTCCTCGGCTTTCTTACGTGGCTTCGCGTCCGGTTTTTCATCCGGATAACCCAGAGGAGTCAGTGCTATTGGCTCGAATCCCTCAGGAATACCCAGAATCCTTTTGACTGGTTCTGCTAGAAATGCACCAAGCCAACAAGTACCGAGTTCCTCAGCCTGTGCAGCCAGGACCAGATGTGTAAATGCTATAGACACATCAATTTCCCTGAAATCCTTGGCATCTTTTCTGTACGGACTGATAGATGCTTCGCCAACTGCGACGATAATGACAGGAGCGGTGATAAACCAGTCTTTGTCATACGCTTCCTTAAGCAAAAGCTTTATCGCATCGTCTTTGACTACAATAAAACTCCAAGGCTGTCTGTTACCGGCTGACGGTGCTATACGAGCAGCATTCAAGACCCTTGCAAGGACATCATCAGCAATTTCGTCCAGTTTGTATTTTCTGATGCTCCGGCGCTCTGATATTATCCGGTAGAAATCAGATGTAATCATGGTTGTGCTTCCCTGTTGATCAACCGTTCACGGTCCAGGTGGCTGTTGAGCAGTGGTCTTACTGCATCCAGAGCAGCCTGACGAGTTCTGGGAGATTCATCAATGATCTCCTCCGGTTTTACCAACCACACATTTGCAACTTCAGCATCCGGCCCTCGTCTTTCCCTGGCTCTGACTATGAACTGCTTGAAAATCGGACCAGTTATCAGGCACTTATATGGTTTCCCCTTGATCTGATAGCTCACCGGTCCGTTTGTCACATTGACTGCAATTGTCTTGTCATACCATATGCTTCTGACAAGGTTTTTATTGCTGACATACTCATCGTGACCTTCAGTGAAGGCAATCGTTTCGTCATCCAAAGCAGTCAATGAGCCTTTCACAACAACGTGAGGTGCCCCATCAGCTCCGAGTGTAGCAACTACCTTGAGAGTCGCCGCGTCTTTTATTAGATCAATAACTTCCTGCGCCAATTTCGCCATTTTGCTTATCACTCCCTAATCTAGTCTCTCAAGATCACTGTCGCCATGGTTACCGCAGTGTTTGAAATCGTCATTGTCAGACTTTAGCCCATATGCTTTACGGATTTTGTGAAGCCCATCTACCAACCTTACATAGTATTCCAATGGCGGCTGTTTCTGTCCGGCAAATGCGGTGCTCTTCCATGGTCTGAAAACCAGGCTCAGGAATATGACACCGTTCCTGGCGTAGTATTCGCAAGCTTCGAAGTTAGACTTCAGCGCCTCATCGATTGTCTTGAAACCGTAAGGTTGAGCAGTCTCAGCTCCAGCTACGAAGTTGGTGTATACATTTCCCTTGCCGAAAAACTCGACTGCATCGAGTGCACTCTGCACCCAGTAATCACGTCCCATCCACTTTTCCTTACCGGGGCATATCCATTTGAAGAGTTCCGGATCCCAAACCTCGATATCCGGGCAATATGAACTCAGCTTTGTTTCTTCATAGAGCCGCTTTACCTGTGCTTTGGTATATGCGGGAGCGATCAGCTGACTGGAGAAACGATCAGACTTGAAGTTCCGCCCAATAGCCTGCAGAACTTCGATATACCGGTTGAGTTCGTTTTCAAATGGAGTTTCGCCACTGTAATCCGCACCGGCGGTCAAGTTGATCTGCGAAATGCGTCCTGGTTCTTTCAACGCCTCCCGCACTGTCTCATATATGTCTTCAGGATCGACTACCTTTGGAAAATCCTTGCCGGCTGCCTGCCTTTGCTCCTTGAGATCAGTAAAGAATGCGCAGTATTTGCACTGCTCACCCGTATCCCAGAAATGGCAATATCTGTAGGGTGATATATCCAATCTCTGTGGTCTGGCGGATGCAATAGAGGACATCGGTACTCCTCGGCTGGTGAGTTTATCAAAGTAGTCCGGCCTTGGAGTAAAATCGACTTCTTCAATAACATCTCCACCGTCATTCACAAAGAATTTGCCATCAACATGATCTATATAATAAGGGTCTGCATTTTGATCCTCTTGATATGGTCCGGCATTAGTCAAAACCGTTGTTCCATCACGCAGGATCACCGGACCCGGGTAGGAATAGCCAGTGTCACTCTTTGTATATGCAATATTTGATCTTTCAAAGCGATATTGTGGGGCTTGCACAGCCTGCAGAGCCGGTTCTGTAAGCCTGATACCACGGCGCTGTAAATCTAACTTCAACGCTACGAACTTCGGCACTGCCGGATATTTATCCAGTAGCTCAAAGAGCCCTAAATCACCATTTTTACTCATTAGATTCTCCTATAATGGCCGTCTGGCCAAACTAAAATACTGTCCTGTAGAGCCGCCGACCGGCTGTGCAGCCAACCACACAGCCACCGGTGCCACATCCTCGGGTGACTTTGTTCGTTCACTTGGCGAGAATTCAGTTGGCTTACCCGCGCGCCATTTTCTCTCAGTCATCCTTGTCTCAACCGGACCGGGAACGATCTCATTTACATCAATTCCGTGCTCCCATACTTCCATTGCCAGGCATTGAGTGAACATCCACACTCCAGCTTTGGAAGCAGAATAAGCCGAGTTTCCAATTATTCCGTGGGCTAAATGTCCCATTCCAGACCCGATATTTATGATTTTACCGCTGTGTCTTTCGATCATACCCGGCAAGACAGCGCGGCTGTAGAGATAGGTCCCTATAAGGTTTGTTTCAATAGTCTCTATCCAACTATCCGGATCACTCTCAGCTATTGGTGCATTCTCCACTGATCCTCCAGCATTGTTTACAAGCAGGTCAATGTGTCCGAATACTTCCAGGGTCTTCTTAACCACATAATCCGAACCACTACTATCTCTTGCATTTGCCTGCAGCGCCAGAGCGAGTCGTCCCATATCGCGTATCTCGTGTGCAACCAGGTCGATCTCAAATTCAGATCTCGCAGTCACACACACATCTGCACCTTCTCTTGCGAGTGCCAGGGCAATGGCTTTTCCGATACCCCTGCCACCGCCTGTCACTATCACTTTCAATGTATCCAATAGCATTTGAGTAATCCTGCCTTGCGACCTTATTGTGAATGCACCACTTCAGCTTCCCGGTAGTTGAGTCCAGTTCCATCCGTACTCATTCATGCATCTCCTTGATTCTCGATATCACTTTTTCGTGCTGAAAGCAGATCTAAATACCTACTCCCAGCAACAGCGATTCAGTTAGTTTTGATAATTACCGTTTGCATCCTTGGACTTCCAATAATGCTCCAGGTTCAGTTCTTTGAGTGCTGCATTTAAGTAGCTCGGATCAAACCACTCTTTGACATCGAATGTCCGTCTGATGAGTCCGCGTTTCTTCAAGAAGCTCACACCATCTTCGTAGTGGTGATAGAGAAAATCATCAAGCAATGGTGAATGAATCAACGCCAGAGAAGTACCTCTTATATCCGCTTTAATTGATGCTACCGGTGTGCCTCCCTTAGCCAACAACTTAATCAGTTCTGCCCGGTTCTTTTTCTCAGATCCCCATTGAGCAGCTTCGACATAGACCTTAACTACGCGCTTGACGATATCCGGATTGCGCTTCGCAAATCCATCAGTCACAAAAAGGGCACCGGTATTGCTGAGGTCGAGAGGCGCATTCTTTGTGGAATATATGATCCTGGCAGTTCCAAGAGCCTGCAGGTTGATAAGACCGTTCCAGTAGACAGCAGCATCGATATCTTTGGATGCAAGTGCTGCTTCGGCATCAGCAGTTCCCAAGTTGAACACTCTGAAGTCTTTCTCAGTCAGACCTTTCGATGCCAGGAGCTTCTCCCATGTCAACTGGGCGTTAGTTCCTCTGAACAGAGCGACCTTTTTGCCTTTCAGGTCTTCAAGTGTTTGAGCTCGTGAGTCACTGGGAACTGCGATGTAGACGTTCCCATGTAAAGACATACCCGCAATCAATTTAGTCTTGATTCCACTTGCTCTGGCAACTATAGAAGGTAGATCTCCAACAGCAGCAAAATCCAGGGTACTGTTTGCAATGGCTTCATTAGTTGCAGGACCGGCTCCTTTGAAAAAGAACCAATCGATTTTGATACCGTCTTTCTTGAACTCCTGCTCAAGCAGACCCCGAGCATGGACAATTCCAATGGTTCCTGAAGAGAAAGGCTTGCCATACCCACCTCCATAGGCACTGCCTACACGAATAACCTTCGGGGATGCTACACCCATTGTTGACATTACTACTAGATGAAGCAGACTGAATGCCAATGCTGCGAATTTTAATGTTTTCATAACATAATCCTCCTGAAATGTTTTCTATCTAGAAACCGAACTGGTACTGTGCTATCAGTTCGTCGTTATTGAGATTTGGCGTTTCTTTTTTGATGTTGTAGTTGATCTGGAACTTGGTCGTTTGTGCAAAGAACCAGTTCAAACCAATGGTGGTGATCTTTTGATCGTCATTATTCACGGATGTATTGGGATCATACCAGTCAAATCTTACGAAAGGCTGAACCGTGCGAGGCCACCAGTCATCATAGCGAGTCTGATTGCGGAAACCTTTTACAAATTGGTCACCATAACTGTAGAAGAACGTGATGGTGTGCCCTTTAGCGTGAACATTGCTCTTTGCATTACTGACAACATTGTCGTCTTCACCCTTTGCATATTCAGCAGTAACACCCAGGGGGCTACGCACATAGGAGATGAAGAAGTCGTCCCTGTTTTTCACTCCTGCTTTACCAACTCCCGCGATAGTTAGAGTCTTGTCTCCTTTATAGAATGAGTATCCAGCTGAAAGCCCCCTCAACAATGAGTTGTAAGTGGACGGAGCATTGAATGCTATTCTCCCAACAAGGTCTTTGTATTTGTCAGTATCGACAGTATTTTGTCCCGACCCATTGAATACTCCTAAGGCATACTCTAGAACAGGAACCCGGTAATTGGTGCCATAGTCAATGGTCGGCTGCCAATCACCTTTGATTGTGGCACCGATATCTCTGGTGCTGAGACCCAGGTTATTTGCGAATAGCGCCGCTCTGATCGCCGGTTGGTTGTCTTCAGTTGAGAGTGGTTCAAGTCCAAACTGCTTCTTCTGCTGGCCAAAGATAAAATTCAGCTGCGGAGATGTCGCATCAACAGAAGGCAGGAAGCTATATGAAATATATGCATCCAATGGTTTAAAGCGATAGCTGTCTCCAGTATTACTAGACAGACTGACATAGTAGTTAAGGTTTTTACCCTGTTCGTAGTCTTTCTTCAGGTTACCGCTGAAACTGACTACAAACAGTGGGATATCAAAAGAACTCGGTGAAGATTCAGCCCAGGATTTTGTATAACGGGTCTGGAAGAAACCACCAACCAGCAGATTACGCGTTGATTGCGCACTGTTGCGGGTAAGTGCCCTGTTCCATTGATCACGCAATGTCTCGATATCTGATCTCAATCCCTGAATATCTTCCTGAGTAACTTTCTCATCTGACTCATCGGATGCTTCATCGCTCGATTCATTAGTACCCTTGGTACTTACAGCAACAGCAGCTGATTTCTCCTCAGCAGAAGACTTCTTGTCAGTAGGATTACTGTCTGCCGTATTCACTGATGGCTTTTCAGCAGTCTTCGTTGTCTCATCTGAAGAGACCGAAGTCTGATCATCTGCAGTACTGTCATCGTCATCATCTATATCGGAATTAGTGTCAGATACTGAATCCGATTCTGTTGCACGGACTTCGATTGCAGTAGCCTGCTTCACGACTGTTTTATCCGCGATCTTCGCAGCGGAGAGTTGCGGAACAATCCCTAGTATCAGAATCAGACCAACAACAATAGATAATATTCTCATTTACGTTTCACTCCTTGTTTTGTGGATAGACAAACAAAAAGAGGCTGAGTATATGACCCGTGTTTCGGGTTATATACTCAGCCTCTAGTTTACTAGTCAGCTTGTATTTTCTATGTTCAGGTTATGTTTTGATTACTCTCCAGACAGTAACAACAACAGAACTCCACTGCATCGCTGTGCTGTGAAATAATCAATTGGTTCCGCCTATGCTGGTTATCTTCTGTCTTGTTTCTCATTACTCTACCTACATCGAATGTCTCTAACAATTGTTTCCACATAAAAATATGCATACCGATCTGCTTACTCAAGATTACACTATGCCAGTTTCTTTGTCAAGCCCTTTTTTCATAATCCACAATATTTTTAAATTACATATTCCACGAACAGCTTATGAACCGAGTTCGAGAAAATAATGGATATCCTTTGCTCTAGCATTGTGGGATAGTCTATCGAGACGCAGTATTATCATATAATCTATGGATTTGGGATGGAACACCCGGTCCATCAGTTCCCAAAAATAGTCCAAAATATTTCTACACAGTCATTGACTACCGGTGTAGTCTAGGATATAATACCAGTGACTACAGCGGTAGTCTTTCAGGAGGAGCTTATGAGCAGGCAGTCTATTGGAGATCAGGAACTTGAGGTTTTGCAGTATATCAGCGATAATGCACCGGTTTCTGTCCGGGATGTGACGGAGAATTATGGGAAACCGCTGGGGTTGGCCAGGACTACTATTTTAACTGTGATGGAGCGGCTGCGGAAGAAAGAGTATATCAAGCGGGATAAGGGTGCTGAATCATATGTCTATTCACCCTGCATTCCCAAGCGTGAACTATTGAGGGGATTGCTGGGTGACTTTACTAAACGTGTGCTTGGTGGATCCGTGCAGCCGTTAGTTGCCTACCTTGCCCAGGATGCCCATTTGAGCGAGGAGGAGCTTGATAAACTCCAGGATATAATCGATAGGCAGAGGCAACAGGCTAAAGGAGATGATAATGAGTAGCGCACTGTGGAGCAGTATCAGCGATGCCTGGCTGGGAGTCATATGGAAAGTCCTCTGGCAGGGAGCTCTGTCGATTGGACTGGTCTGGTTGGTATGCAGATTGTGGACCAGAATCCCACCTTTCTTTAAGAGTTGGCTCTGGAGACTGGTTTTCATTAAGCTATTAATCACTTTCATCTGGACTGTGCCTTTTCAGGTTACTGTTCCTATGCATGTGACATCGGCACCGGTTACCACGGTATTCAGCGCAAAACCTACTCCTGCACCATATATGGACGGCGGGAGGCAGATGATACATATTGACCCACTTGCAGTTGGGACTGCCAGGAAGAACAGTTCAGATCGAACCCCAATAACCACGATACTAGCTGGACCGTTGATGTTGGTGTGGATTATTGGAGTTCTGTTGTGGAGCCTACGGTTGGTCCGCGAATGGGCTGTGGTCCGCAGGTTGTCTGCAAAGTGTGTTTTGATACAGGACGTTAGTCTGCTTTCGGAAGTATCGGAATTGTGCAGAAGATATAACATTCGAAAGGTTCCGACATTGATGGTGCACGACCATTGTGGACCGATGCTTACAGGGTTGCGTCGGCCTATTATCATATTGCCAAAATGTATATTGGCGCAGAATAGTCTGGATGACCTGCGGCCAGTTATTGCCCACGAACTAGCACACTTGAAGCGCAATGACCTGTTCTGGAACCTGATAGCATCGATTGCACAAGGACTCTGCTTCTTTCACCCGCTTGTAAGACTATCTCAGCGTGAGTTCACACTGGCACAGGAAATGGCTTGTGATGCAGCATCTATAGAAGTGCTGGCATTGCGACCGGATGAATATGGTCAGACGCTTTTATCTACAATCAGAGATTGCTCTTCCAATCGTCAGAATGTAGCAACTGCCGGTATCAGCGAATCTTTTCAGGCACTGGAAAGGAGACTTAAGGATATTGGTAAAAGTATAAAGTTGTCTACACGCATGAAAATCGGGCTAGTGGTAGTGATAGTTGGGCTTGCGGTATTGGGATTGGTGCCGTGGAAAGCTAAGATGCAATCGAAAGACTGCATACATATAGTATACACATTTGTTCGGTCTCAACCAGCATTACCCAAGGCATGGATTGATAGTCATATCGCAGGTTTGCATAAGGACCTTATGAGACAATGGGGTTCGAAATGGGATAAGGGTAAACAATTAACTGAAAATGCATTTATGGCTGGTTGGCAAAAGCGACATACGCCTTTGGCTGATTTTAGGGGTCAGGCGGATTATTGGGGAACACCCACTCAAATGATATGGGTTCGCGATGAGACCGGGTACAATCCCCTAATCTCATATAATGGTCAGTTTGTTATTGAGACGTCAGCAAGTGTCTTTGGGCTTCGGCCTAAACACAAATATGACCACAAAACTCTGGAAATTAGTGACCTTGATAGAGGATACCTTGAGGAACGAGTTCCATACCTGGGATTCATGGAGCCTGGTATGCGGTTTTACAGTTCGAAAACAAAGATGACCCATAGTACTGCGGGATGGGATGAACGCACAATAGACAAGTATCCAGAGCTTGTTGTTCATTACAATCGTCTTCGACAGCCGGTATCTGTGGAATTAGTCGCAGGTTCATTTGTTTACAAAAAGTATGAGTTTAGTAACTATACAAAATTCCAGGGTGATTACTATCCCAAAACTGTGATCTATACAAAATACATGCCTTCCACGGATAGAAAAACTTTTATTGATGAAACGACTACATACAAGGCAGTTTCTATTGATAACAAGTCTTTGAGCGATGATACAATGGAAATGGAGCGCTTACCTGTGGGAGTCCATATAGCGGATCTGCGTGCCAAATATGCCAGAAGTTCCAGCTATAGCCTCAACTACACATATAGAAATAAAGGACGCACCATGACTGAGACAAGTGAAATGTGGGCTAGAAAGAACCGTGGACGTTGAGCAGCGGACATAGATGTCCGGGGAATTGGGACCGGGTCTTGGAATGCCCGGTCCAACAAGAGGGTGCTGTTTATTTTCCGTGTATTCAGTGTATTCCGTGGTTATTGTTATTCCGCGGTTAGTTATTTTCCCTGCTTAAGTGTGATTTTCAGGATGTCTCCGGATTTTAGCGCCTGAGGGTTTTGGAATACTATGGTTGTATCTGTTCCTGATTGCTGCGTGGTGCAGGTTACTGGCTTGCCATTTATGTCGGCTTTGGCGGTGGTGTTAGTCCAGGTTTTGGGGACTGACAGGGTGAATTTGTTCAGGGTAAGGGTGCCGTATCTCAGGTCCAGGATTCCGGTTTGGATCGTGGGTTTTCTGGTTTGTTTGAATAGTCCCCAGCCTTCTGCTGCTGTGAAGAATGAGGCGTGGTTTTCCGGGCTCCAGGTGGGACGGAATCCTATCAGACCGGCAGGTCCATTATATATGAAGCCCTGACAGGAGAGGAGCAGACCCCAGGAGGACATTGCCCTGGCGTAGAATTTGCCGCACTCATCGTCCCCGAATGGATTTCCGCTGTAACCCCAACTGGCCCAGTCTCCACCGGTCAGGTTGGTTCTCAGGACACCATCGTACCTGTCAGAGATGGCTTTTACCATCTTGAAGCCTTCCTGCAGCAACCCGGACTGGATCATAGCACCGGCAGCGGAGTATTCGAATCCACTCATAACTTCATCTGAATAAACAGTTGTATGAGCACCATCCGGACGTCCGCCTTTTGGCCACGTGATCATCTGCATCGCAGAGTCTTCATCATCTACAAACTGCCTGGGTGATTGCTGATTACCCTTTATAGGGGACTTGAAGTTGCTCTTGAATAATGAAGCCAGAGCAGTGCGGATGTGGTCCTCCGGGTAGAGTGCGCCCAGGTTAAGCTGTGTAGCCCACCATTGACCGAGTAACTGGTCTATAGCACAACCGGTTATATAGTCATTATAAGGTTGAGGATCAGGAATCTGGGTAAAGTACTCGCCGTTGAACAGGGTGGAGTCCTGTTTTACAGAGCCTGATGTGCGGATTTTTTCGAAACGTTTGGCGGAATCAGGATCGTTCTGCAGCAGTGCCATTTTCTCACACGCTGCAAGAGACGCCAGGTAGAGAGAGCCGATCCAGGTGGTGGAACCGCCGAGGTTGGAGTCCAGCGTGTTCCATTGGGTACCGCTCAGAACCCCGTCTTCATCTTTGTCCCAGGTGTTGATTGCATAGCCCATGGCTGACTTAATGTGTGGCCAGTTCTTCTGCAGCCATTTACCATCAGCACTGGTAAGGTATTCGCGATAAGATCCGAGGATGGCCCCCAGGTGACCGTCTGCTGCTGGGGTGAAATTCTCAAGCTCGCGGTGCGGAATACCTCCATCCGGTGTTTGGAGCGCGAACTCCTGCTCTCTGAACTTGCGCCCGATCTCCGGGAACAGCCTGGCGTGAGCCTGAGCATATTGCCAAACATGCACACAGTTACCTGCGCAGCAACCTCCCCCGGACCCGCAGCCTTCAAATGCTCCAATAAAACCATTGGCAGCCCAGAATACGGTTTTGCTGCGAAGAATTGCTACCTGGGAGGTTACCCTGTCAAGTAGGTACTGAGGCATATTGCTCTGATAGAAAGTATCGTGATACAACCGGGTCTGATCGTATAGCCTGGTGTGATTTGTGCTGACATAGCGGGCGACATCCGAGGCGTCATTCCACCAGTTGAAATACATGTTACTGGCCCCACCCCACCCTCTGCTGCCGTAATCTACAACCGGGAAATACCAGGTGAGGGCAAATGTGACGGTCTTGCTGGCACCGGGTTCAAGACTGACAGTAGATGCCAGTGCCCCGCTGACGGTCCTACCGGCTGGAGAGGCTGAGCTTGAACCTGGACCGGATATGCGCCCATTGGATGCAAAATCAGATATCAGAGAGTCCATATTTCTATAGGAAGCGCAGCCGGTTGCATTGCCTGATAGACAGGCCAGTGCCATGTTTCCGGCAATAGGACCGGTTTTGGATGACATCGACAAGATTGTCTCATTCTTCGAGTGAGTCAACTGGTTGATGTTTCCACCGTAACCGGCATGCGAACGGCCTTCTATCATGTGAAGTCCATCGAATCCGACTGCGTTTTGCTGGGACTGCAGAACCGATGCTTCAACTGTATGCAAGGTGTTGTTGGTCACTGTGACCCTGAAGATTGCACAAGGAATGGCGGAGTCTTTAGAGTTCATGGGGATGAAAGGGCTGTAGATTTCCATCTTGACAGAGACCGGGATCGATTTGTCCTTGAAATCATACCAGGCAAACGGGTATTCGGCTTTCAACTTTACCGAATTCATACCTTTTAGGTTGCCAACATCAGTAGTCTGCAAAGCTCTGATAACTGTTGTATCGCCTGATTTTACGCGGACAGCAAGCAGACTTTCCGGGACTTTTGTGCTCAGGTAGTTGTTAAATATCTGCCAGAGCGCCATTTCACCATATCCATTGACCTGGATACACCCGGCACCAATCCCTCCGACCGGCATGTCTATTGCTTCCAGCGATTTACCGGAATAGATCTTTGAGGAACCTCTGGTAAAAAGGACTTTTGGAGAGTTTAATTGGTCTCTGAGTTTTTTGCGCTCGATTATGAATGCCTTACGGTCGATCTGACCGCGTTTGGCTCTACCGGCAATTGCACGGACTATCTTGTCTGTAGAGACCTGTACTATATCACCGTCAGCCTGGATATCATCCAGAGTCACATGCCCCCAACTGCCGTTAACTTCATCGACTACCATCAGGAACACATTTTTACCGACATAGTCTTTGGCGTCCCAGGTGATCTCATTGAAATGCTCATCAAATGATCCACGTGCAAGGAGTACCTCTTTAGCATCCATTGTGCACAGAGCAACATATGTATTTGGATGTCCACCACCACCGACAAGCAGAGTGATTTTTGGACCTTTGAGCTTGAATACCGGGGAGATTAAACGACCTGTAAAGGAATCATCATAGGAACCATCCGGTTTCTCTATGGTGCTGAGAAAATAACGGCCCTGCTTGTTCAGCTTCTCTCCAGGTCTGTTTCGGCACTCACTGCGCTCGGTGATCAGTGACCCAAAGCTTCCTGAAATGACTTTCCACCCCTGCAGGTCTCCTGTCTCGAAGTCGAAATGAATTTTTCCTGACTGTGCTAGGCTGGTTGTGGCTAATAATAGAGATATACAGAGTGTAAATAGCAGAAACCCAAATTTTTCCAATGTCGGTCTCCTTTTGCTTATACGGTAATAGAGGTAGATTAGCAGATATGGGGGTTTTACTGCAAGTGGAAGGGTATTATCCGCAGACTTTGGGAAGGGAATCAATCCCCCTAACCCCCTTCTCCAAGGGGGAATTGGGTTGCGCGCTTCCGCAGGGGGAATTGGGTGGACTTTGCGACATGGCTGGTGCATCGGCATCGACGCTCCGGGGCGTTTGGTTGTGGTTAACGGATGTATATACCCCTTCGCTCTGATACCGAGGCATTTATTATATTGGCAGGCTGGAAGCCTGCACCACAATCAATCCCCCTAACCCCTCGCCAAGGGGGATTTGGGTGGTACGCTTCGGCAAGGGGGATTTGTTTGTGGACTTTCCAAAGGGGGAATTGATAAGCGCATTCATATTGTTAGTATGGCCTCTATATCCAGTCTATTTCCCCATAACTCCGGTTTGGGGGATGGCGAGGGTGTAGTCTAGTTTTTCTCCTTCTGTTCCCAGGTATCCTCCCCAGCCTACTACAATGGTATTGATGGATTTCAGGTTTAACTCCCCTTTGCCAGTTGCCCAGGGGGCTGGTTGCAGGCGGTTGATTGGGATAGATACCTGATTGTGGCCTGCAGAGTTCAGGGAGATGCCGGTATCTACGTAGTATTCTGCTCCGGCACTGTCACGGATGATCATCAGGAGCTTCGTTGCTATGGTTTGGTCCTCCGGCATCCAGGCATCAATGGAGATATATTCGGCTTTACTCAGATCAAGAGCTTTCGGGTAGTTGAAAGCAAGCATTGAGAAAGTGTCTACCTTGCTCCTGGTGATGGTTGCCGAAGTATGCCATGCAGGGATTTCAGAGGTGCTATGAGATTTATCTGATTCGACTGTTGCACGGACGAACTCTCCGGCTGCTATGGCTGGTTCTACAATTGGAAGCGGTGTGGAAACAGGTCCTGAGATTACTCCACTGGCTGCAGTTATCCGCTGAGATTTCTTTGCTGATTTGAACCGGTAGATAGTTCCACCATATGGTTCGAGCTTCAAGTTGATTGACTTTGCAGATTTGATTGCGGTCGTTTTGCCTGTTGCGGGATCCCAGTTTTCTCCTGGACCATTTCCCAGCAGATCGACGGTTCCCTCCCAGGGAGCGGCGCTGTCATTTATGACAAAGTAAAGGTCGTATCCATTTATCCGGCGGTGAGTTGAACGGATCGGAGTCCGGGAGCCAGGCAGTTTTATATCCTTTTCCAAAACTGTATCGATCACAGTTGCCAGCATCGATTCGCTGCCTTTGGGCATATAGATCGCTACTCCACCTGCGGGATTTGTTTGTACACTTATTCCAGTCGGATTGCCGAATATCTCAGTGGCTAACTCCGTTACGTGTGCAGACGGGAACTCGGATTCGCTGTTCTGCGGGAGCGCTCCTGCTGCTATCACAACTCCTCCGGACTTCCAGAACTCAGCTATTTTCTCCCAGATTTTGACAGGGAGGGTATCGACTGCAGGGAGGACCAGGACTCTCCAGTTGAGATCACCGTGGGTAAATGCACCTTTATCGATTGTGGCTTTCTCCAGTGCCGGGACATCCACATATGAGAAATCGCGGTCTGCAGCGTAAAGGGTTGCAGTTACTGCATCATATGCCTGACTAACCTGGTTAGCTGCAGCACTGTCTGATGGTCCTACGCGTGCTGGGACGAACTTGGGCCATATGCTCTCTGCCGGATACAGGACAGCAATATCGGCGGTGCGATATCCGCCTGCAAGCATAGTATTACACCTGCCTACCCAGTCATTGATCCTGCGGAGTTGCTCTCCGGTAATGCCATTGAATGTGTAGTAGCTGGTTATGGTGTTGATTCCACCCAGCATAAGGCGATTGCAAGTGCCCCGGATTTCAGACTCTGTTACATTAACAAGAGGACGCTTGTCCCCTCCAGTCCTGTAGACCTGGCCGAAGTCCGAGGTTTCACACATAGTTACAGTCTTGCCTCCAAGCTCTGCTATGCTGCTGATCAGCCTTGCGTCCTGCCAGGGAACCTCGGGTGGAGAGCTGGTGAGACAGTCCATGCTGGGAGCATCCAACCTGCGGATACAACTGAAGAAGTTTCCATAGCAGGCAACATTGTCGAGGATAGGCTCCTCCTGCACAAGATGCCCTCCGGAGAAAAAGTTGTGTTTGTGGCAGAACTCCTGAATCTGTCCAAAATAGTTTTCTGAAACTAACTCTCCAATGGTCTGCCAGAAATCGTACCGGACTTTTTTGCCCTTGGAACCTGATTCGGCGAGTAGTAGCGGGATCAAGGGTTCTATATCATAACCATGGCGTTTTTTGAACTCGGTCGGTAGATTTGGTGCCCAGGGAAGTCCACGGAATTCAGAACCCGGCAGGAAGCTGTTCATCAGAGAAGGTTCGTCAGTGAATGTAGAAACGAACCACTTACCCAGATCATCCCCCAGATGGTTTGCATAAGCTTGATGGGTCAGTTCGATAAACCTGGCGGTCGGCTCCGGCATCAATAGGTTGATATAAGGCAGCTTGTCCCCAAGGCTTGCAGAATTATATGTGTGGTCAAACAAGCGGTCGTTTGTTACTACCATTATGTGCCAACGACCAGCCGGTGCCTGCCAGGTCAACTGTTGATTGCTAATTGATGAGGAGAGGTCAATGGGTTTTGAAGGGTCTATCTGCCCCTGCGATTCTGGAAATGCGACTGCGAGTATAAGTTTTCCCGATGGTACTTTGACATTTACTAATTCGCCATTGGTAACAGTGTCATTGGATAGAAGTCCCTGAACCTCCCATTCCGGATGACCCTGCATTGTGAGTCCGCCTGCTGTTCCGGAGGGGTAGCCTTTCTCGTCGTATATCCACAAAGTCATTCCCGATTTTTTGGCTGCAGTGACAGCGCGGACGAAGTCTTTCCAGCGGTCTTCACTTTTTAGGTAGTCTGTGAATGATACGTTGCTGACGACCCCACCGAAGCCGGTGGAAATCAGTGAGCGGATGAGCATGCTCTGAGCCTCTGCTGCATCCGGCCAGGAGTGGATTATTTTGAGAATGCGGGCGTTCGCAGGAGGATTTGCGAATCTGGCTGCAAGCGGTCTATCGGCAGTTGGGAGTTTTAAAGGCACACTGAGAGATTTTAGAGGAAGCAGAAACACAGGGGAGCCTGAAATACCTCCGGGGCCTCCTCCATCGAATACTCTGACTGCCAGCACATTTTCCTTACCGGGTCTAACCAGAGCTGGTTTGATCTTATATCTCCTCTGCACAAGTACGGGAACTTTAAAATTCTTCCCGGTCTCGCCTATCAGCTTACCATTGAAAAACGTGCGGTCCATATCATCTATGCTGGGCATGCTGAGGACAAGTTCCTGTCCAGCCCAGCTAGCAGGAACTGTAAACCGGAGTCGGTACCACGCGATTCCATCATATTCGGTAATTCCTTGCGATTCCCAGGCAGCCGGGACGGCTAAGGCCTGCCAGTTTTTATCATTGTAAGCAGGCAACCGCCAACCTTCACGCTCCCCGTTATTGTTCGGATCTGTTTTGAACTGCCAATTGCCATGCAGATTGTCCATGCTGTTTGAAAGGACTAGAGCAGCGCTGTGACTGCACAGCGGCAGCATTACCATTATTATTAAGACTAGAACTGACTTGCGGATCATATTCCACCTCAAAACAGGCGACTTTTCAATATTATATTGTCAGTATAGCGGGGTTAGTTGAAAGTGGAAAGTTGAGAATTGGGAGTGGAGAGTGGATAGTGGATAGTTAATAGTTGAAAGTGAAGGGAAAGGCTCTACATACTCGAAAAGGGAATGGATGTAAATTGTATGAACGGTGTTTGCTGGAAATTGGTTATAAATAAAATGAGGTTGGGGTGAGTGGATGCGTCTAATTATGAGGTAGTATATTAGAATAGTTGGAAATAGTTGGTACTTTACGGCGCTTTGGATCGAGAGGGTTGGTTTTGAGTAAATCGTATTTATTGGCGGTTTTATTATTGACGGTTGTTTTGGCTGGTACTTGGAATCCGGCGGGTGCTGCTTTGCGGGAGGATGTGCTGTTGTCTCCGGGGCAGGGATGGGAGATGTTTGTACCGGGCAGCCGGGATTTTTCCATTTTACCTGACAACCAATCTGGTTGGTCTGCGGTTGATACTTTGAGTCATCCTAATCCTTTGACTTGGTACCGAAAACTTATAGATATACCTGCTGAATGGAAAGGCAAGAGGGTAATTCTGAATGTGGGACCTGTTGCATATGGGGCGGATGTGTATCTGAATGGTAAGCAGGTGGGAACTCACTTAGGGGCAGCAGCGGCTTTTGATGTTGACTTGACACAGGCAGTGAACTGGAAAGGTCCGAATGTACTTTGGATTGCTTCTATGGACTGGTCGGTTTTACTGGATCCAAAGCTGGATAAGTCGCACAATGCAATTTCCATCGAATCAGTTCCGGAAAAGTCTATGCTGGGACCGATTGCGTATGCTACATGGATGATATATGGGATCTATGGAGATGTAAGGCTGCGGGCGGTTCCGGTAGTCAGAGTTACCGATGTCTCAATAAACACATCTGTGCGCAACTGGCAGTTTACAGCGGTGGTTACTATCAGGAACAATGACACATCGGCGCACAAAGTGGTGCTGACAACTCAGATTACGAAATGGAAGGACAGTACAGCGGTTAAACTGCTCCCGGAATCCAGTGTCACTTTACCTGCTCACAGTGAGATTGTGGCTACACTAAAACTACCGTGGCCTGATCCTATCCTGTGGAGACCCGGGAATCCTCAGCTGTATTCATTTGTTGCAAATATCAGAGAGGACAATGTGCTGCTGGACTCTATGCAGACCAGGTTCGGATTCAGAGAGTTCTGGATCGAGCAGAATAATGCAAAAACTCAGAGTTGGTTTGTGCTGAATGGAGTCCGGCAGAACCTGCGGGGAGAGAGCATCTGGCATGCTCGTTTTGGGGATGCCTATGTATCTACGGCACTGGACTGGTTCAAAGCTAACAACTTCAATATTATCCGGATGTGCTCCGGTGGGATGGAGCCCTATTACGATATGGCTGATGAGAAGGGTATATTGACCACCAGCGAGATGCCTTTCTATTTCAATCAGAAATATGACTACTCCAACCCGATTTTCTGGCAGAACGCGCTTAAGTTCCAGCAAGACCAGATTAAATACCTGCGCAACCATCCTTCTATTGTAATGTGGGATATTGAGAACGAAGTGCTGCTGACTTCTCCTGAAGACCCAATTGGCAAATACCTCTACGATTTAGAAGCAAAAGCCCGAATGCTGGATCCTACGAGACCGGTAATGCATGAAGGTGATGCGGACCTTCGGGATATTTCTAAGAAAGACCTCGATGCTCCCGGCCCTGTGTTTGACGTGCAGGTAGTGAACATCCACAACTATGATGTAGCAGAACCCGGGCGGAATGCATTGAAGATTGTTGATTTTCCAAATGCCGGATATGTGTTTGGTGAGACTACTCCGGATAAACCTTTGCCGGGTTTTGCTTATGGTAAAGGGATTCCCGACAAGAGTAAGCCCTGGTATATTGGTGAATTCGGCCCAGGGTGTGTCATAAACAGTCCATTTGCTCAGGCATTTTTAACAGGCGACAAGTGTTTCGAGGATTTATTCGGAAAAGCGGATGGACTGTATACAGCAGAGGCGATGAACTACGGGTTCCAGATCGAGGGCTACCGGTATTTCAGTCATGTCAGTGGATTTGCTGCCTGGGATACATATAGAGCTGATCCCTTGACTCCGCTGGGACCGAAGCTTCGGGATTATTTGAAACCTGTCTGTATGAGGATAAAGGAATACACCCATAATTTCAGATCCGGACAGCGGCTGGATAGAACGGTGACTGTATACAATGATGACGTGCTTGCACCATCGAAGTTTATCCTGAGCTGGAGATTGGAGGATGGCAGTCAGACACTTCTCCGTGACAGCACACGATTTACCGCACAATCCGGGGTTCTTACCCGGTTGAATTTAAATTTCACCTGTCCGAATGTCTCTCAGAGGCACGATATGAGGCTTGTACTCGATCTGTCTCTTGCGGGGGTTCGCGTTGACAACATAGTGCAGGATATCTCCATTTTTCCTACAAAAATGCCTCTGCAGACGCCGGCAGGAATGAGAGTTATGATAATCGGCAATAACTCTGCACAAACAATGGGAAAGCTGACAAATAGCGGAATAGCAGTGACCCGGTATTCCTTACTCCGTGAAGCGGTTCGCACAGCACCGGGGTTGATCATTGTACCTCCCAATTCTCTGGCAGACCAAACTCTCACTCAATCAGACATAGAGTCTATACGGTTGTGGATACAAAAAGGTGGGACGATCCTGGTAGATGGCCCTCAAACGAGTATTCCGTGGTTTGATACAGCAGTATCTGACGTGAAAGATGTTGATTCAACTATTGCTTTCATTCGTTCACCCCATAATCCACTGATGGCGAATATTCAGAAAGATGATTTGAAATGGTGGGCAAAGAACCATTATGTGACTAAGGGTAACTGGGTGAAACCAAGTACCGGAGCTGTTAGAGCTATAGTCGACACCGGAGGACGCAACCAGGGGCTTGGAGATACTCCTCTGTGTGAAATACCGGATGGCATGGGCAGCACGATTCTGTGCAGACTTCTGCTGTTTGATAAACTGGACCTGGAACCAATCTGCAAAGTCCTGCTGCAAAACCTGTTGAATTATGCAGCAAGTGCTGTTCATAACCCTCTGCGCAAACCAGTCTGTATTGTAGCTGCTCCGGAGAGTCCGATGCTGGCGGTGCTGTCCAGGATAGGAGTCCATTGGGAGTTGATGGGATCAACAGAGAACCTGGCAGAGCGATACTCAGTAATTATGATAGCTAATGAAGCGGATGTATGGCTGGGAATAGAAAGCAACCGGGCTTTGCTTAGGGAGTTTGTGAACAGAGGAGGTGCGGTCTATATACACCGGCTGGACAGTGTTTCAGCTCCATATGTGTCTGCGCTTACCGGGGTCAACCTGCAGACACACGCTACCTCTCTGCAGCACCCTCAGCTGGAACGCAGAGGTAATAATATGATCTGCGATGGTTTGAGTAACTGGGAGACATTCTGGCCGTATCTGACTGACTGGCGGACACAGGCTTGGAGCCAGGCTATAGTAACAGATGTCATTAGCCCTGCAATCGGCGGTTCTGTCGAAGTGCTATATTCTGAACCTGCACGAACAGGCACACTGCCAACTGATGCCGGTCAGCAGTATCCATCTATCACTAACAATGGAGTGACTATTGCATCACCTGGGGCAGGATTAGTGCGCATTTCCCAACCGGGTGCCAAGGGGTTTTATTTGATTGATCAGGTGGAGTGGGATACGGTGGGTATACCGGACATCCAGACAAGATCTGACCGATATATATCTACGCTGCTGACAAACTGTGGGGCGGATTATTGAGCAGTGTCCAGAGACATAAAACGGTCGTGTGTTAACGCAGACGACCGCGGAGGGTCGCCCCTACGGGTTTGCCACCCTTCGACAAGCTCAGGGTGAACGGACTTTTTTTATTCCAATAAACTGAAATCTTTTCATTTACACTAACCAACACACGCTTTTTCCTTTGCTGCTGTATACTATATGCAGGTATATAAGGTAAAGGCGGAGTTTATGCGTTTGATTTTGAAGGTTGTTTTGATAGCACTATTTGTGATTGTTGGAGGGGTGTTGATGTCGGATGTTGCTGAGTGTGCAGATGCTGGGATGGTTCCGGTGGATCCTAAGAACCCGGCGCGGGGGAGTTATTTAAATATCTTCCCGGAGAACGATAAATACCAGCGGACATTCGGCGAAGAGTATCTGTATGCGCTGCATATGAGCTGGAAGAATCAGGATGCTGCGAAGCCTCCTACGATTTTTCTGGATGGTGACTCTACCATTGCAGGGGCTTATATTACAGACGGTGCTTACCTGCCTCAGAATATATTGTTAACTCAGCTCAGGCAGCGAGGGTTTGAAGCCAATATTACTAACATATCTGTCAGCGGAACTACAGTTGCGCAGTTCCATCTGTCAGATGAAAACATCAAAGCAGCTCAGTGTATTATTATCAGCTTTGGAATAAACGATACTGAGCCAGTGGACGAGTTCATTAAGATATACAGGGAGAAACTGGCACATATCCGGTCTCTGAGATCATATATGCAGACAGCTGTTGTGATAAAGATATCAAACGCAGTCGGTGATACTTCTCACAAGCGGGATGAGACCCAGGCGTGGCCTCAACGGCAGGCACTCCGGCAGGCTGCTCGGGACTATCAGTGCTTCTATTTCGATACAGCGGGATACATTGCAGATGCACGGAACGGCGCCAGCGGGACTTGGAACGATACAGTCAATCCATCAACTGCATTAACACCCGGCTGGATGGATGACCCTTTCCGCACTGACCCAAATTTCCACGATCCTGTCAGTTTCGGCAATACCGTGCATCCATTGGAGATTGCTAACTCCTGGATTTGGGGCAGACTGGCTGATGCCCTGGCTGTACCAGGCGTGCGGACCTTTGCTTTTAACAATCTGCAAAACCTGGGTTCATTGAACCAGAGAAACGGTGAGGAACTGCCGTCTGCTTATCCCTATGGTATTAGCGTGTGCAGGGCTACGGGCAGTGCAGTAAAGTGGCCGATTGACGGGATGGTGATGACTGTCCGGGCTCCTGACGGGATAACGGTGCAGTATCTGACATCATGGTCAACCGAAGCTTCACAGGTGTCGATCCGGACCAGTAAATCCGGAGGAAAAGCCTGGGGAACGTGGACAACAGCCAGTGGCGGTACCAAAGCTTCGGCTTCATTCTTGTCACCCAAGTTCCAAAACTCCTGGGTAGATGGGATGACCGATGGCGGGGCACGGATTGCAAAACGTGATGAGTTTGTTTACTTCCAGGGTAACATAACCAGCGGCACACTGGCTGCAGGGACACTGCTCTTTACATTACCTGAAGGATATAGACCATTCAATGAAGTAACTACAGTTGTGTGCGCTGGTGGAGCTGCGCGTGATGAGTTTGTTGTGCTGCTGATAGCCAAAAACGGCAACGTAACACTGCAGAAACCACCAAAGACAGCGCAGATTTATCTGGATGGAGTTTCTTTTATTACTAGTGAAGGGTTGTTTTAGTTTCCAGGCATAATTTGACAGGGTTTATAGGATGGATAGATGTGGGATTGATGAAATCCCGAAGGGGAGTTGAAAGTTGAGAGTTGACAGTTGAAAGTGAAGGGAATCAATCCCCCTGGCCCCCTTCTCCAAGGGGGAATTGAGTTGTGCGCTTCTCAAAGGGGAATTGGATTTTGCTCTTCTCCAACTGGGTTTGCGGTTTGTTCCTGTTGGTCTTGTTAATCCTGTCTAAATTTTACTAAAAGTGATCGGGGGGAATTGGTATGTTACTGCGTGGAGTGTATTCGGTTTTTTGGGGAGTTGCGGTTGTTGTTGGGCTGTTAGTGCTGGTTGGCGGTAGTTTGTGTGCGGACGAGATATCTGATGCACAAACTAGTTCGGCACAGAGACCTAATCTGGCGAAGGAGTTTGTATCTCCTCCTATGTCCTCTAAGCCACAGGTGTGGTGGCACTGGATGAACGGCAACATTACCAAAGAAGGACTCACAGCAGACCTTGAGGCAATGAAGCAGGCAGGCGTTGGCGGAGCAACTATCGTCATCGTTGACTGTGAGATCCCTGCTGGTCCGGTCAAGTTTATGTCTCCGGAGTTTCGTGCGATGTTTAAGCACGCGGTGACGGAAGCGCATCGGCTGGGTCTATTCCTTTCGATAGAGAACTGTGCAGGCTGGTCCAGCAGCGGCGGTAAATGGAATACCCCTGAACACGCAATGCAGATCGTTGTCACTACTGAAACCAATGTTACCGGCCCTTCGAAGTTTTCTGACCTGCTGCCTCAGCCAGCTACTCAATGGGGGTTTTATCGGGACATCGCAGTCTATGCAATGAAACGTCCTTCCGGCAAAGAAGCACGTATCAATAATATATCTGGTAAAGCAGCATTTGTGCGTTCAGACGGTATTAATCCGGATACCAGCGCAACTATCCCAGCGAGTGGTGTTTTTCGTTCTGAAGATATAATTGACCTTACAAGTAAACTTGGGGTTGATGGTAGATTGGAATGGGATGTGCCTGCAGGTGAATGGACAATCCTGCGAATGGGGCATACACCTACCGGCACTAACAATCATCCGGCACCGATCGAAGGTACCGGTCCGGAAGTCGATAAGCTCAGCAAGGAAGCGATGGACCTTCACTTTGCAGGGATGATGCAAAAGCTGCTGGACGATATCGGTCCTCTGGCTGGCAAAGGCTTGATGGATTCTCTGATCGACAGCTACGAAGTCGGCAGTCAGAACTGGACAGTAAAGCTTCCTGAAGAGTTCAAGAAGCGATGTGGCTATGATATGATCCCATATCTACCTGTTTACACTGGCCGTGTAATTGGAAGTGCAGAGAAGTCCGAGCGGTTCTTGTGGGATGTGCGGCGCGTTGTTTCGGATATGTTTGCTGAGAACTATTGCCTGCATTTTACAGAACTCTGTCACAAAGCCGGACTGACTGCATCTGTAGAACCATATGGTGATGGTACGTTTGAAGATATCGGATATGGCGGCCAGGCGGATATTCCGATGGGTGAGTTCTGGTCCGGCGGTGGAGCTGATGGAACTTGCAAGCTGGCATCATCCATTGCCCACACCTACGGAAGAAAATACGTAGCGACGGAATCGTTTACTGCAGCCCCTGAAAACGGCAAGTGGACGAATGACCCTTACTCCCTGAAAGCGCAGGGGGACCAGAACTACTGCATGGGTGTCAACCGATTTATCTTCCACAGGTATGCCCATCAGCCCTGGATGAACCGTTTCCCCGGTATGACAATGGGACAGTGGGGATTCCATTTCGAACGGACGGTTACATGGTGGGAACAGAGTTCGGCTTGGCTGCAGTATCTGGCAAGGTGCCAGTATATGCTGAGCCAGGGATTATTTGTTGCAGATGCTGCATATTTCATTGGTGAATCAGCCCCAGTCAGTTTGCGGGTAGGCAACCCAACACTTCCTCAGGGCTATGACTATGATGGATGCAACCGGGAAGTCATTATGAAGCGGATGGTCGTGAAGAACGGGAAGATAGTGCTGCCTGACGGTATGTCATACCGGATGCTGATTCTTCCCCCTGATGAGACAATGACACCTGAGCTCCTGCGCAAGATCAAGCAACTGGTAACTGATGGGGCAACAGTCGTCGGTCAAAAGCCTGTCCGTTCACCCAGTTTGAAGAATTATCCGGCATGTGATGATGAAGTTGCTTCAATTGCCAATGAGCTCTGGGGTAAATGTGACGGTAAGACAGTGACCGAAGTCAAATATGGCAAAGGACGGATCATCTGGAACAAGCCTCTGGCCCAGGTATTTACTAGTATGGGACTCAAACCTGATTTTGAGTCTTCAATAGAGCGTGTGCCATATATTCATCGCCGCGTGGCTGGTAATGATGTCTACTTTGTGGTAAATCCGCTCAAACAGGCGCGTGAAGCTTATTGCACATTCCGTGTAAGCGGGAAAGTTCCGGAACTGTGGGATGCGGAAACCGGTCGGATGAAGCCTGCACCAGTATATTCTGAAAAAAATGGATGCATTACGATTCCCCTGAGCTTTGAACCTACCGGATCTGTCTTTGTTGTGTTCAAAAAACAGGCAGTAAAGAAAGATCATTTTGTCGTTGTAAAGCGAACAGAAGACCTTTCTAAGGCTATTACCAGAGCTTTGCCTGAACTGGTAATCAAGAAAGCTATATACGAAGCGCTCGATGGTGCAGGGAGTGTCGATGTTACAGACAAACTGACATCACTGGTTAAGAATAACTCGATATACGTAACAGCAAGCAATGAGTTGGCTGGTGATCCGGCATCAATGCATGTAAAGCGTATGCGGGTTGAATATACACTGGATGGTAAACCTGCAACGGTAATAGTTCCTGAAAACAGCATGCTTTCCATACCTGATGGCTTCTATCGGATGTCGGGAGAACGTGTATCATCTGTGCCCCAGAGCGAGATTATTGTCAAAAACAATAAACCACAGATCACTTTCTGGGAGCCTGGCAGCGTGCAGCTCAAGAGTGCATCGGGAGCAGTGGTCAGTGCAAAGGTATCTGACTTACCTGCAAACGTGATTGTTAACGGTCCGTGGGAGCTGCGGTTCCCTCCGAACTGGGGAGCTCCGGCAACAGTCACACTTCCTGAACTGATCTCCTGGTCGGATCACCCGGATATCGGTGTGAAGTATTTCTCAGGGACTGCTACGTATGTTAAGGAACTCAATGTTCCGGCTGCAATGATCGGTAAAGGCAAAGGGATATATCTGGACCTTGGTAATGTAAAGAACTTTTCACAAGTGACGATCAATGGTAAATACCTGGGAATAATGTGGAAACCACCGTTCCGTGTAGATATCACTGACTGTGTGCATGCAGGCAGCAACCATATGGAAATCCGGGTGACAAACCTGTGGCCTAACAGGTTGATTGGTGATGAACAACTGCCGGAAGACCGCGAGTGGAACGGTATGCAGCTGGTAAAGTGGCCGGACTGGGTGCTCCAGGGAAAACCAAGCCCGACCGGACGGTACACATTCACAACCTGGCATCACTATACCAAAGACTCCCAGCTTTTGGAGTCTGGTTTGATCGGACCGGTTATACTCAGGCCGGTGGTGAAGGTCGAAGGGAAATAATGAAGGAAGAGGCTTCAGGCTTCAGGAAGGGAAATTATGAAGTATGAATTATGAAAAGGGAAGGGATGACGTGGAATTGTGATTGATGGCAATGAGAAGGAAATGAAGGCTATGGACCTGTTTAAGGCAGGGAAGAATGAGGAGGCATCTGCTTTGCAGGATGAGTTCCTGGAGGAAGTGAAAGCCTCCTGCCCGGATTATTGTTCCTGCCCTGCTGCCTGCAAGTTCCATGGGGAATGCGTTGAGTGTGTTATCATCCATCGAGGTCACGGTGACCACCTGCCTCATTGTCTCCAGAATGTCGTAAAAAGTGACTTGGAGCACTGAAGGCATTGATGGAGCATTCAATTAGGGACTAGGATGAATAAGCTGAGTAGTAGATATTGAGGCTGCAGAATTGCAGCAACCTATTTTGAGTTGATGATCCATTCAACAACAGAATAGATCATCAACTCAGGATTAGGGTAGAATATTGTAACATTCCATCGCGTCCTGCGTTATGATTATTATAATCATCCGCGGAGCATTATATGAAATATCTTTCACGAAGCCTGTTAGGTATCGGTATACTAACTCTTGTATGCGTTTGTTTGCCTTGTTCTGCAAAAGGAAATGTACCAATATCCGAACTGCTTTGGGCAAGTGAACTACTTTATTCAACTGTATCCCCCTGCAGATGGCAATTGGGCCCCTATTTTCATGATCCAATCGATGTCTACACCGAGTTTTTGCAAAAATACCGACCAACACCTGAGATATATATGGGAGTTGCACAGGCATATGAGTTAGATTGCTTATATGATAAAGCAGAAAAGTCTGCCAGGACTGCTTTTCGGCTTGCACCAACCAAATCATATAGAAGGCAATATACTCGTATAAAACTCGCAGCTAGAATATACCGCAAGATATCTTGCTACCTGCCATCCAGCCGTCGTATCATACGATTGATGCATAGTCCTTATGCAGACGAGTGGATCGTGATAACCGCAAAAAAGAGTGTTCCTTTCCAGTTCGTTGAACCTGAACTCAGATATGTAACGTTGAACATATACAAAGTAAATGGAAATGGATTCGTTAAGCGGTACAGTTATTGCACCATTGGAGGCTCAAATCATTATGTAAGTAGAGTTGGGCTGTTTGTATTGGATATGAACGGAGACGGGAAAGTTGAAATACTTGTGCACTGTGTGTTTTATGGTGCAAGCGTAGAACCATCTACATTGTTCGGATTCTCATGGCGTAACAACCGTCCATATCAGATTATTAAAGCATACTCAGAGGAAATTCCCGTGCAAGTGCTGGATTTTGATAAAGATGGCCTATACGAGGTAAAAACGGTTTTTGGTGTTGGTCGAGATATGAGCCATGCTGAACAACCATTTTGGATGGATTTATATGCCTACCGCAAACATGCTTACAGGCCAGCCAACAGACTATATCCATACAACTATAAGGTGCTGCAAAAAGACTTCGCAAAAAGCCTCACAAAATATCCTCGTGATTGGCAAATTCTGCAATACATGGGCAGAATATCGGAGATTATAGGTGATACAAATGCAGCACTGATCTATTACAAAAATTCCACTCTGGAAGTGGAATCTGTTGTCAAAAAGTATAATGTTTACGACGGTCTTGATGTCGAGGAGAAGGGGCTTCTATTTAATAAAAACAGGATTACGGCACTCACCAAAGAATCGGTTCCAGACTAGCCAGCATTATTCATCAAACTTCGCTTCTAACCAGCAGTAGGAACAAACGCTGAGTCAGTCATACATAATGTGGGCTAACACAACAACCATACTGTCAACGCTAACACATGGTGGATTTCTTGGGTTTACGTTTCAGTTCCAACAAACGAAAGATATCGGATAATGTTGCTTCGGAATCCAGGTTAATCAGCAGCCATTTGCCATCGTGATAGGTTGTAGCTGATTCGTAGTCTTTACGCACTTTTGGGGTCAGTTCCGAAAGGATGGCTTCAGCCTTTTCTCTCTCCTGTGCTCCAAAAACTATCAGAACAGCAAGGTTTTCTTTCTCCGGTATAAGGGTGCAGAAAGACTTGGATTTCTTATACCTCAAGCACCAGCCGTGTTTTTTTCCGCCGAACAGCCAGTCAGGCTCGAAGATTCCCGGATAGTACTGATTAATAAAGTCGCTGATTCGGCTCCAATAGCCAAATGCTTTCTGGCCCAACCATTCTGCCAGAACTATATCAGTTGGTCGGGTGTTTTTGTCAGTCAGTCTTTCGTTTTGATGCATATGAAAATGCTCCGGGATATGCAATATATACATCGGTACCGTGCTTAGGGGCTGTAAGTCATTACAGGACTATATAGATATCCCCTTCGCTCTGATACCGATGCATATATTATACTGCGCATTCAGCGCTCGGTATTATTTCTTCGTAACAGTTCACTCTTGTTGGGTATAATGTCATGCTGAACTTGATTCAGCGCCAGGCTCGTTCGAGATGGGTCCTGAATCAAGTTCAGGATGACGTGTTTCAAATTACTCTGAACTATTACATTTCTTCTGCACCGGAGAATAGATATATAGTTTGCTTTCCGGGGTGAAGTCGGAGGGGTATAGTTCGAAGAATGGACGCGTGGCGCATTCACATCTGCCTGGGCCGCATGTGCCTTCCCACTCGGGGCTTGCTTCCAGCCATTTCTGTGACTCATCCCATGCTGTAGTTATTGCCGCAAGGTTGGGAATCTCGAAAACTGCGTAGGTTCCCTGACCTATTGTGGCTTCTATCATTCCAGCAGGAATAGGAGCATCAGCGGCGGCGGGCAGGCAGGCGATGTATTCGAAGCTTCCGTCAGTTGCTCCGGGAATGCATCTGCAGATACCGAATGAAAAATGCTCTACACCCTCCGGTATCTGTATCTCGCACATTCTCTTAATGAACCCATCCTCTGCTCCCCACATGGCAGCTATTTCCTGGTTTTCGTTCTTACCGATGTAGTTCATTCCAACTACCCGGTAAGGTCCGAATTCAACGATCTTTGGTTCCTGTATTTTGTTTGCATCAGACATGATATTCTCCTTATCAGCTGTACTATCTGCTGGAAATTCATGTATTGTTTGTACGCTGCATACTCAGGTATTTTACAATATTGGAAAGTTAAATTCAAGAGATTTTAGAACAATTGTTCTATTATTTGTCGGGTCATAAAACCGATAGGCAAGCAGATATGGATGTCTGGGGAATTCTCTCGGGTCATGGATCACCCGGGAGAACAGGACAACTCTAGGAGGACGGAATTGAGAACTATGATTTGTATAGCGCTTTTGCTACTTCCATTATGATGTTTACTGCGTACATTCCATTTCCGTATACTGATGGATGCACTCCGTCATAAGTCATTTGTGTTGCACCTGTATGATCGGTTATTGCAGCGTTTACTGATGGAGTATCTATAAAATAGACGTTCCTGTCGTTAGCTTGATGGCGGTTATTTACGACATTTTGGATTTCATCCCGGTGGACTCCGGCAGGTGGGACGATGCAGAATATTTTAGTATTTGGGCAGGCTTTGCGTACGGCTGTCAGCCATTCTATGTAGGCATCTGTAATATCAAGTCCTCCAAAATCATTGGTACCCATGCAGCAGAACACATAGTCCGGCTCCGGAAGCAACAGACCGTTTTCGAGTCTTGAAGTCTCCCAGTCATAATGGTCCCATGTTTCGGTAAGGACAGGCAGCTCAAGGACTTTCACAAGCCCCTGCCCTCCTGAACCTAATTGCCCATATTCACAGTCCAATGCAGAGCAGACAAACGGCAGCCAAGTAGCCCTTGCATTATTCGGCGCCAGAATCTGCCACGATGTAAACTCACCGTCCACACCAACACCTTCAGTGATAGAATCACCGTAACCAATGGCCTTTTTTGAACGCATGGGGTATGGCAATATCGAAGCTTCATCATCTATTTGAATACCAGCGATGCATAGATGGGTTGCAGAGGATGTCCAACGTTTATAACACAGATCCGAAGCTCTGAAGTAGACTTCCAGTTTATGCGACTTGGTAGCGTCCAAAGACTGTGAAATCGGGAATGCGTAGATATTACTTGTTTGAGTCAATTGAACCGCAATAAATGGAGCATCATCAATTGAATACTCAATAACCGGCATTGATAGTAGAGGACAACTATCATTGGCTGTCCCATCAATTAATAGCCCGATCGTCCGGGTTCCTTTAACGATAGTTTTGAGATACGCACCCGGCATAGTAGCTTCAGCCCGGGCTTCTTTACCTGAACCAGTGCACTTCCATACATATGGAGCCAGTCCGAAATCCGGATCGTTGCATGATATTTGTTTATTCATTCGAGTATTCCTCAAGTAGATGGCTGCAATAATATGCCCGGGTTAGGATTACCCGGGCGGTTAGAAATTTCAAGTGAGTAGGGAAGGGAATCAATCCCCCTGCCCCCCTTCTCCAACTGATCCTTATATGCATTGTCTAATATGTGGCCGTATTCAAGCCTTATTCGCAATTATTGTTCAGCAACATTTTTGATATGCACGATAAACCGCATTTTTGCAGTTTTCATCTAGCAG
>Ga0118677_10000163_pt1 | contig 136017 bp, 116 predicted proteins | sample AliMusrvi5mmetaG_FD_86154 | JGI IMG/M metagenome (GOLD analysis project Ga0118677, IMG submission 86154) | reverse complement strand
AATTAGTAAAAAATGCAGGAATAGATATAGATTCGACCAAAGTAAAGGCTGTTTATTCTTATGCAAGGGACTTAAATAAAAACAGTGATTTACATGGGTATTTTATTTCCTCAAGTTTTGATTTCAGATACATTGAAACCATTAATAGAATCATATCAAAATATCACCAATCTGAGATTGATACAACCCAAAATGAGTTTAATAAATACTTGATGCGATATATCAATGCCATTACCATTACCAATAAGAGAGAAAGAGAAGATTACGCTTTAAATTCGGCCATTTTTGCCTTTAAATTTGGTGGTAACTATTCACTTGTAAAAAGTGATACAAATTCTTTACAAACACGCTTAGGGGGGCATGTAGATGTTAATAAAGTTGGCAATTTAGCTGCTTCAATAAATTACGAATTAGAAAAAAGTGTACATAGAACGTTTGAGAATAAATTTTCTAAGCTTTGGATTATTGGGTTTGGAACTGACGACAGGTTAGAATCTTTGACGTTTAAAAAATGAAATGCTCTCAACAAATTTATGGCTCTTTACATAAATATGTTAATGATTTTCCTCAAGTATTAGCCCAATATACGATGGAAGGATCAAACATTTTAATAATGCTTTTAAAAGAACGAATCCGAATGAAAATCAGTCCATGTATCAAATCCATTCCCCAACACTCAGCCAGGTCGGTCAGGTCCGCCTCCTCAATGACAGGCATCTTATAAGCCATTTAACCGAAGCCCAACGACAGGGAGGATTCGTACGTGTTGCCTATAATCCACAGCATTTAGCATCCATCATAAGAAACAGGGAAATCTTAGTGGCTACTTTTGGAGAAGAGCAGATCGGCTATTATCTGGTAGGGCGAACGAGTGGTAACCCGGCACTCGATTACCAGAAAGAGATGGCTGGCAGGGTATCTGCCACGAAAGAAATCCCGGTCGATAAAATCGGGTATGGTTGTCAGGTTTGTATCGATGATGCACACAGGGCCAATGGGCTTTTCGGAGAACTATTTGCCGCTCTTGTCCTGGTGGTACAGGAGAAATACTCACATCTTCTGTGTTCCATTTCGGTGGAGAACCCGGTTTCTGTCAAAGCGCACCTGAAGTATGGATGGCAATTGTTTGACACTATTAACCATACACATTTTTTTCTTTTTGAACTGAATAAAACCAAACCACAGCCATGAGATTATTTTGTCTTCACGAAGGATTTTACGAAGGTGTTCAAATAAGACTCGACCAGATCGGCGAGTCTTGCGCCAAACCCGATGTCGGATTTATTCCGCTGAACAGAATAACAAACCCTTCGATATTATCAAATGAGTTGAAACGCCACCCACAAGTCGAAATAATTGCAACTCATTTGATTTTGCACCAAACACCACGGTAAATCTCATAGCAAGATGACAATCCAAGTCCCGACATATGACCACATTGAAGAAATCAGAGAACTTAACAATAAATATCTGATTACTAATTTGACTGAGAAAGAAAAGCAAAACGGGTTCCTTCGCATTGAGTATGATCAGAAAGATTTACAACTAATAATTGCAAACGAAGAAATAATAATAGCAACAAACGAAGATAAGGTAATTGGTTATTATCTTATAGGAAGAAAAAGTGGTAAAGTCGCTTTAGATTCTCAAAAAAACATAGCCACTAGATTACTTGAAACATATAATATTCCTTTTGAGCAGATTGGTTATGGTGCTCAAAGGTGTGTAAATGAAAATTATCGCGGCAATGGAATATCCTACCAAATGTTATCTAAACTATGTCAAGTAGTAAAGTTCAAATACCCTATTTTATTAGGCTTTGTTTCTATTGAAAATGTTGTTTCTTTGAAAACAAACCTGCATGACGGATGGAAACAATACGAATCAAACTTTTACATTTTTGAAAATTTTTAACAATGAATTTTTACGCGCTACATGAAGGTTTCTATGAAGGCGTTCAAGTGAGACTTGATCAATTGAAAGCGGCTTGCGAAAAACTAAACATTGAGTTTATGGCAATAAATAGTTTAAATGTCGATTATACTAATTTACCTACCCTCACGAAAAAAGACTTATTATATAATTGCGCCAGAGGCAGCCAAACCTTGGAAAGCATTTTATTGAACAATGAAGTAACAACGTTTTATGTTAGGAATCCTGTCCTTAACCAAACCTTTTCTACTACAGATTGGAGCATTTTACACGATAAAGCAAATTTGCTTTCACCAAAAACCATCTATCACTTAACAACCGACAAGCGATTACTTAAAAATTATTTGGACTATTTGGGTTCATTCCCCATTATAATAAAAGTCACAGGTGGCACAAGAGGTATTGGTACTATCAAAATTGACAGTTGGCAAAACCTCATTTCCACCGTCGATTATCTTATCACCACAGGAGACAAATTTATCCTACGGGAATTTATCAAAGCTAAAAGCGGTTGTCGGTTGATTGTTTTGGGGAACGAGGTGATAGCTGGCGCTGATTTCGCCATGAACCAGGATGATTTCCGCAATGCTGTGGATTTGTCGCAAGTTAAATACTTTAGCCGAACCTATCCTGAAGAGGTGAACCAACTTGCCGTGAGAGCTACCCATCTAGCCAATACTGAATTCTCAGGCGTTGACCTTCTGGAAGATGATGCAGGTCGGTTCTATCTGTTAGAGATCAACTTCCCGACTGGTTTCAGCGGGCTGATCCCTGTTTGTGGTGTGGATATTCCTTTCAAAATGGTGAACTATCTAAAAACTAAGGCATGCAAATAGAAGAATTGCAAAAAAAAACATTGCAATTATTAATGGAAATGGACAAGAAGGAAAAGTTCGCCAATAATTTGCCATTTGAAGAAGCAGTAAAGAGACAATATAAGATGTGCAGAACTATTGACGAGTATTCAGAAAAATTCCCGACACTTTTGGAGAATTTAAAAACCGGATTAAAGATTCTTGAAATTGGTGCTGGGGATGGAATCGCTTTTAATGAAATAGTTAATAAATATGGATTGGTAGGTTCCGCTACAAATATTGAAGAATTTAAAGACAAAACCTTTGTACAAGCAGTTGCATCAAATTTACCCTTCAAAGACAATAGTTTTGATTTAGTAATTGGTATACACTCTATAACTTGGGAGCCAAATCAAAAAAAATCAATTGAAGAAGTATTTCGAGTTCTTAAGGATGGAGGAAAAGGATTTATTAACCTGTACAAATTTTCTGAAATATCTGAGCTTTGGTTTGGAAATGGCTTTTGGAACCATGAAACAAAAAATGAGTACAGAAAAAAATTTGAGTTTGAAGAATCGATTTTCCCAAACTATCAATTGGGCCTCAGAAAAGAGAGGGCAATTGATAATCATGAAATACTTTCTTATAATTATTTTATTACGATTCTAAAATGATAATCATGTAGAAGAAACCAACTAGATTGTAGACCTAACGCTGAAGAGATTTGACAATACGGCACACCACAATGAATAACAAGAAAACATACGACGAAATATATCTCGAGAATCTTCATGAAATTTTCGGTGCAACAAAACAGCGAAGCTTCGGATTACTCAATCTCGTTGCCAATGATGTCATAGCTGATATCGGGTGTGGAATAGGGAAAGATGTATGGAAAATGGCACTATCGGGTGCAAGAGTATTCGGCATCGATCATGATCCTGAATTTATCAGGATAGCCCGGGAGAAAAACGGATCTCCCCGGATTGAATATATCTGTTGCGAGGCAAATCAAATTCCCCTTGATTCAGAATTATTGGATAAAATTCGGGCTGATAGAATCTTTCAGCATATCGACGACCCTGAACCGGTAATCAGGGAGGCATACCGGATCCTTAAACCGGGTGGAAACCTCCAGATCATCGACGCCGATTATCTCAGCATGTCGATGTTCTTAGACGATAAGGAACTTGAACGGAAAATCATTGAAGCCTTTGCCTGCAAACGGTTCAATGGCGGGTCGCAGCTCAGAAAGATTCCCGGGCTGCTGGGGGCAAATAATTTCGAAATTTCTTCAATATCAATTGATAACTACATTTTTAAGGGGCTGGAAGAGGCATCATCCCTGTTACGGTTTGACAAAGTCATTAAGGAAGAATTTACGAAAGGAAATATCAGCTCAAGGGAATTCGACACCTGGAACTTGGTTAAAAACCAGCACTTTCATCTGTCGGTCAACCTGATGCTGATTATGGCAAAAAAACTGAGTATTTAGAATGAAACGCAGTTTCGCCATCATATTCATGATCAATATGGTCCTCCGGGTTATCCTCCAGGGACTGTTGCCAATTTTTCCTGTAATCACAGAGAAACTTGGCGCTACGAAACAAGTAGGCGGCATGATGATCGCAGCATCCTATGCCATGTTGTTGCTGGGAACCTTTTTGTCAGGGAAACTGATTCCACGGTACACGAATGCCAAGACATTGTTAATTGTTACTGTAATACCACTTTGCCTTGCGATGGCAATTCAGGGACAAATGACCGGGATTGCCGGTTATGTATCATGTTCAATGGCGTTGTTCTTCTTTTCCGGCATCAACATGATGGCCGGCATTTTTTTAATCGGCAATTTTTCGGATACAAAAACAGTCGGAAAAAATTTCGGTATCATCGGTATTTCAAGCCTATTGGGAAGCCTGATTGGAGGGTTTGTTACAGGCCCCGTGCTTTACCGGTTCGGATTTCAAACCGGGTTTCTCCTATTTTCAGGGGCTATGTTTGCAACCTGCCTATCAGGTTTCCTGATCGACAAACCGGCACAATCAACATCTATTGTTCATACGGAGAGATTCCGTATGACAAAACGCTTTGCCTTGATGTTGCTTTCCTATGTGATGGCTGTCATGTTGATCCATGTTTTTCTGTTCTCGTTCTCCTTATCAATGAAGTCCGCAGGTTATAATATCAGCCAGATTTCCCTTTATTCAGCGCTTGGCACCGCATTGATTTTGCCTGTCCCCTATCTTCTCGGGAAATGGACCGCAACCTATAGCCCCAAGCGCATTCTCATCCTGGTCTATTTCCTTATAGGACTGGCCCTCCTTTTCCTGTTGATACCTAAATCAAACCTTGTTATCGTTATGGCCGTAGCATTAATGAGTGTTCTGACACATTCAGGCCGGGCGATTGCCATACCTCTGATCTTCCCCTGGTTTACTGATAAACAGTTACCAATGGCCCAGGCATATCTTGGTACTGCAGCCTGGCTGGCGGCCATTATCGGGTACAGCGGTATTGGTTTTTCACTGGAACAATTCGGTTTGGTGACAACTATTGTAATCGGGACATCCATCGCACTACTGGCGATTATTATCCTGGCGCAAATCCCTGCCACTCCTGATAAAAAAAACGAAGAACTTTATCACAACAACACTACGAATATCGAAGGTAAAATGGAAACCCTAAAATCAGGAATCATCGTTGATCAAGAAATAAAATAACTGGTTATGATACTGAAAAAAACAGACCTGATCACCCATGATCCCGAACTTGTTGGTCAATTAAATGAATTGTCCAGGACGGGCTATATTGACAATACCGCCCTCATGGCCAGAGAAATCGTCCATTGCAGTGAAATATACTTGTTGTATACAGACCTTGAAGATTTGGTTGCTTTTTTTATGGTAAACTATGAAAACCTGGATGACCTGGACACCTGTTACCTTGGATTAAGTTATTGTCATTCAGACCACCAGGGTCTGGGGTATTCGGCTGAGCTTTATAAAGCATTTTTTATTGATTGTCGGAAGAAGGAACTTGAATCAGGCAGAAGGATCCTGTGTTGGTGGACCACTGCATCTCCGATTCCATTTCATTGGTTTAGCAAGAATATTGATCAGTGCGAGCCATCAACAGAAGGATTTGTCAGCGAAACTGGGGCCGAATTGATTGCAAAGATTGCAAAAGACAAATATGACCACACTGAAACAGACCCCTTGGCACCCTTTATTTTAAGAGGTGTTGCAAGCCATACAAGTTATTCTGAAAATGAGCGGCTTCGATTAGCCCTAATACAGAAGTAATTAAATATCAAAGTTTTTGAAAAATTCCCAATTGATGAACAAAATGGCGACAGGTATTTGATGATTAAGTATGTACCCTTGTATGAGAATTAGAATGAAACAAATGTAACATCAGCTAAATAACATCCAATAATAAGAAGTCAAAATCATTTTTAATTCAACAATTATGAAACCACCAATCCATCTTACCCCTCATAACGGCCTCAACCAGGGAAACAATTGCATCAATGTGTACAACTGTTATATCTTTCTTGCAAACGAGGGTAATCCAAACACAGGCGTCATGTACATGCGATATTCACAGGCACCTCCGGGTGACCCGCAGGGGTACAATTTCGTAGTTTCATTTGACCCAGTGGTCAATAAGACAGTTCAAATTGATTTTACGGTCGGGATTCCATCTGTCGTAAGTACATTTATCATTAAAGACCAGAACGGACATGAACTGGGACGGGTTATCCGTAATTCAGATCCGAACACCGATAAAAAGCAACCTGTTTCCTTTATCCTTAAGAATTTCACGGGAAACCGGGTACTGTTGCAGGTAGTATCACCCGTGGTGTCCGCAGACATTTTTTATTTCTACGACTGCTACATTCATATATTGGAGTAATTGCCTTGCCAGGCAGGGGGGGGTTGAACAATCGAATATTGATCAACGAATTTTGAAATCATATCGGAATTCAATGAACTCTGAAATCAGTTCGAAGTTCAAAAATCGTTGATCAATATTCGAGTATTCAAATCAATACTTCGCAATTCCTAGTTCTATTTAAAAACCGACATCACCACCATCGTCACCGACAGCCCGATCAGTACAAACACCGAGCCCCAGCCGATGATGTTCTGCAGGGGTTTGTTGGTGTACTCACCCATGATCTTTTTCTTGTTGACGAGCCGGATCATGGAGACGAGGACAACCGGCAGGAGGAGGCCGTTGATGATCTGCGACCAGTAGCTGATGATGATGAGGGGTGCGTTGGGGATGAGGATGATCAGGGCGCCGAGGATGAGAATCCCGGTGTAAAGGATGTAAAATTCGCGGGCTTCACTCCATTTCTTGTTGATGCCGGCTTCGAAGCCGAAGGCTTCGCAAACGAAGAAAGCGGTGGCCAGCGGAAGGATGGTGGCGGAAAAGACGGAGGCGATGAAGAGTCCGAAGGAAAAGACCAGGGAGGAGAGCTTCCCGGCCAGGGGCTCGAGTGCAAGCGCGGCATCCTTGGCTTCTGAGATCTGCACACCGTTCACGTGCAGTGTGGAGGCGCAGGCTACCATGATGAAAAAGGCCACAACGACTGTGGCGATGCAACCGATCACGATATCCAGCAGGGTAAATTTGTAATCCTTGATCTCCAGCTTCTTCTCTATGACGGTTGACTGCATGTAAAACTGCATCCAGGGGGCGATGGTTGTCCCGACGAGACCAATGATCATGGCAATGGATGCAGAATTAACGGGGATCCCGGGATGGATGATCGAATGGCCTATCAGGTTCCAGTTGGGTTTGCCAAGCAATGCCGATACGATGTAGGTCAGCAGGGAGAGGCTGAACACCAGGAAGATCTTTTCAGCGATCCGGTAATTGCCTTTCACCACCAGGAACCAGATCCCGATAGCCGTAAGGGGAACCGAGATGTACCGGGAGACCCCGACCACCTCCATACTTCCCGCTACACCGGCGAACTCGGTGGTGGTGTTGCCGATGTTTGTGATCAGCAGGCCAAGGAATATAAAGAAGGTGATCTTTACTCCTGAATTTTCACGGATCAGGTCGGCAAGGCCTTTGCCGGTAACAATTCCCATGCGGGCGTTCATCTCCTGAATCACGATCAGCACGAAGAATGAAGGGATCAGCGTCCAGATCAGACCGTAGCCATAGATGGCTCCGGCAAGCGAATAGGTTGTAATCCCGCCGGCATCATTGTCAACGCTGCCGGTAATTATCCCAGGGCCGAGCAAGGCGCCAAAAACGGCGATGCTCCTGAGAATTGAACTTCTTCTGGAACGGAATGACATGGAACGGGGGATTTATTATTTGGTTTTCCGTTTTTTGAGCAGGTCTTCAACGATGTCTTCCACCACCACCATGCCTTCCATTTTCATTTCGCGGTTGATCACCGGGACGGCAAGGAGGTTATACTTGGAGACAAGTTCCGCAAGGGAGTCCTTTTTATCGTCATCAAAGACGGATATTGGTTTGGCACGCACCACATCCCGGAGGCGGAGGTTCGGGTCGGAAATGACCAGGTCGCCAAGGGGGATGGATGAAAGCAGCCTTTCATTCCTGTCGATAACAAAGATGGTGTACAGGTTCACAGGTTCCGGTTTCAGCCGGCGGAGTTCCGCAAGGGTCTCCTCCACTGTCAGCTCATCGGGGAAGGTGATAAAATCGGTGGTCATGATGGAACCAACCTCCGTGTCGGGGTATTCCAGCAGTTCCCTGACCTCTTCCCGCGATTCCTGGTCCATTTCGGCGAGGAGTTCTTCTGCTTTCTCATCTTCCAGTTCATCCAGGATATCGGCGACCTCATCGGCAGGCATCTTCTCTAGCACATCAGCTACCTTTTCTTTCGGGAGGCTTTCCACCAGGTGGATCTGGGCTTCGGGCTCGAGTTCTTCAAGAACGTCGGCAGCCTGTTCTTCATCCAGGGAGGCGAACAGGGATGCACGGGTGGCTTTGTCAAGCTCTTCGATGATATCAGCCAGGTCGGAAGGATGGAGGGTATTCAGCTTGGATGTTTCCTTCGATAATTTGATGCTGGCATTTGAGAAATCGACTGCTTCAATATCGTCCCAGAGGATCAGGCGGTCGGGAAAATCAATTTTCAGGGTGTTGCTGATCATCGTGATGATCTTTTCAACGCCAAGTCTGCGAAACAGTCCTTCAAAACCAACGTCCACAGCCAGCGCATAGGTGCCGGAGGGGATCACGATCAGCCGGATGTCGTTCACGCGGACCAGTTTCTTGCCGTTGATATCGACGATCTGTTTGTCGAGGATGCTTTCGCGCAGCCAGAGGACGTTCGACATGTAAGTGGTTGAGACCTCTTCCACATCCTCGCAAACGATGCGGAGATTCCCTTTTACACGGGTGATCCGGAAAGATGAGAAATCGTAGAGTCGTTCAGTATTGTTTACCATCACCCGGGCGGCGATGACACGCGGCCGGATAGGGCGGATCACCGTCTGCCCCATGGGGGCAAGGTCGATCAGCAGGTCCTTGATCCTGCCCAGTGATGTGCCTTTGGCGGAAACAAATTTCCTGCCCAGCACCAGGCTCATGTAAAATGTGATTTGTGAAGTCATGCTCGCCTCCTTCTTTTGGTTTTCGTACCCGGAGAAGCGGCATGCTGTATGGTATTACAGGCCGGCTATCCTTCGCGGGTGCGGGATTGGCATCTTGATTCGTTTCGCCGGTCCGTCGTCCATGTTACAGTTTGACTTTAAATTTGGATTGCAAAGGTAAAAAAAACCTGAGAAAATGATCAATTAATCTGGGAAAAGGAATTTTTTTCAGTCCGTCTGATGTGATCCGGACGTAAGGAAGTTTGGCCTGTGCCGGAATTCCGAGGACATAAAATGTGGCAAAGATCACCTGGTGTGAAAGAACATGACGGTATATTTCCGACTGGAATTCGAGTACAGGTTTCATACCCCCGGTGACCGTTTTCCATTCCTGCAGTTTTTTCAATTGAGCATATGTAACAGCTTCTGTGGTCTCAATCAGGGGGAAGTCATAAAAATTCTGCCAGATATCTTTCTCCTCTCTTTTCCGCAGCCAGAGGAAGTCCCGCTCCCCCGCATCCGGAACAAAAACCAGGTAATTGAAATAGCGGTTCCGTACCAGCGTTTTCTTTCCCTTTACGGGAAGGAGGGAAACTTTCCCATCACGGCGGGCGCAGCATTTGGTTCTGAACGGGCAGGCTCCGCAATCAGGGTCCGGAACACACTGAAGCGCCCCGAACTCCATGATGGCCTGATTGAATTCTCCCGGCTGCCGGTGATCGATATGCTGTATAGCCATTCCGAGGATCTCTTTTTTTCCCTTAGCGGTATCAACAGGTGTATCAATACCGAAATACCTGCTGAAGAAACGCAGCACATTCCCATCGACCACCGGGTAGGGTTCATTGAATACGATAGAAGATATTGCCGCAGCCGTATAATCGCCGATCCCTTTCAGCTCCCGGATATCATGATAGGCAAAAGGAAACTCACTATTATAATTGTCCCTGATCATTTTAGCAGTTGCATGAAGGTTCCGGGCACGGGTATAGTAGCCAAGTCCCTGCCAGACCTTCAGTACCTCTTCCTCCTCTGCCTCAGCCAGCGACCGGATATCAGGGAACCGTTCAATAAAGCGTTCATAGTAACTCCAGCCCTGCTCAACACGGGTTTGCTGAAGGATGATCTCCGAAATCCAGATTTTGTAGGGATCTTTAGTGCGCCGCCAGGGCATATTGCGTTTATTCTCAGCATACCATGAGAAAAGGGTTTTCAGGAAGTTTTTGTCCATGGGGAATCGCAGGGTTCAGACCAAAATTAATTAAATACAACTAATTTTCCTTGTCTTTTAAAAAAATCTTATATTTGCACCCCCGTTTAGGTCATACAAAAATCGTTCAGTATTAATTATATAACCAATCTTTTATAAAATGACAAAAGCAGAAATTGTAGCGGAAATAGCTAACAAAACAGGTATCGAAAAAGTTGCTGTTCAGGCAACCGTTGAGGCTTTTATGGACTCACTGAAGAACTCTATGATCAGCGGACAAAATGTTTATTTACGGGGATTTGGTAGTTTTATAATCAAAAAAAGAGCAGAGAAAACGGGAAGAAATATTTCACGTAATACCACCATTATCATTCCTGCTCACAACATACCCTCCTTTAAACCAGCCAAGACCTTTGTTAATAAGGTAAAATCAAACGTAAAAGTAAAATAAACTTCTAAGCTGAAATTGATATGCCCAGCGGTAAAAAGAGAAAAAGACACAAAATGGCTACCCACAAACGTAAAAAACGTTTGCGGAAGAACAGACATAAGAAGAAATAATCTTCAGGATCTTTGTTAACACCATGTTTTGGTGTTGAAGATGGGATTGTTTTCTCCCTCGACATCGCCTGCTACAATTCCTTAGATCAATGAAATCACGGATGTATTTTCCGTGATAAGGGATAAAAATATAGTGTAGCGTGAATAAGGAATTAATCATTAATTCGACCCCCACGGGGGTCGAAATTGCCTTACTTGAGGACAAGCTCCTCGTTGAGTTAAATAAGGAAAAATCCAACAATGAATATGCTGTCGGGGATATTTACCTCGGCAGGGTAAAGAAGATCATGCCCGGTCTGAATGCGGCGTTTGTTGACGTCGGATACGGAAAGGATGCATTTCTTCATTACCTTGACCTCGGCCCCCAGGTAAATTCATTGCTGAAATTTATCCGTACCGGTCTAGCCGGAACCTCAACACCCCTTACGATTGCTGATTTCCCCATGGAAGCTGATATTCAGAAAACAGGGCGGATCAACAACGTATTGAAGCCGAACCAGCAGATCCTCATCCAGATCGCCAAGGAGCCCATTTCAACAAAAGGGCCCAGGGTAACGTCCGAGCTCTCCTTTGCAGGAAGATACCTCGTGCTCATCCCCTTTTCCGATAAGATCTCGGTTTCCCAGAAGATCAAAAGCAACGAAGAGCGGAACCGCCTTAAACGGCTGATCACCAGCATTAAGCCTAAAAACTGCGGTGTGATCATCCGGACTGTTGCCGAGAACAAACTGGTAGCCGATCTGGACATGGACCTGCGCAACCTTTTTAAAAGGTGGGAACAGACAGCCCAGAAACTGCCCGGTGCGAAAGCTCCGCAGAAAGTGATGGGTGAGATCGACCGCACCTCTGCCATCCTCCGCGATATGCTCAACGAGGATTTCAACAACATCATTGTCAATGACTCGCTGCTTCACGAGGAGATCCGGAACTACATTCAGAAGATCGCTCCGGAGAAAGCAGGCATTGTAAAGCTGCATTCCGGCAAAGCACCGATTTTCGAGCACTATGGCATCGACAAGATGATCAAGGGCTCCTTCGGCAAGATCGTCACCATTAAAAGCGGCACCTACCTTATTATCGAACACACCGAGGCACTGCATGTGATCGACATCAACAGCGGACACCGGGTCAACTCCGAACAGAATCAGGAGACCAATGCGATGGAGGTGAACCTCGAGGCTGCAACAGAAGTTGCCCGCCAGCTTCGCCTTCGTGATATGGGCGGCATCATCGTGATCGACTTCATCGACATGAGCCAGGGAACAAACCGCCGGAAGCTCTATGATAAGCTGAAGGATGAGATGAAGCGCGACCGCGCCAAACACTCCATTCTGCCGCCAAGCAAGTTCGGACTGGTTCAGATCACCCGTCAGCGTGTCCGCCCGGAGATGAATGTGCAGATCCTTGAGAAATGCCCCACCTGCGACGGCACCGGCGAGATCCGGCCAAGCGTCCTCCTTACCGACGATATTGAAAACAACATCAGCTACCTTGTTCGTGAACAGAACGAGACCCACCTGACGCTCTTCGTGCACCCCTTCCTTTATGCCTACCTCACAAAGGGCTGGCTCTGGAGCCTCCACCGGAAATGGGCAAGGAAATATAAGACAAAGATCATTTTACAGGCTCAGTCATCCTATCACTTCCTGGAGTATCACTTCTTTAATAAGATAGGTGATGAGATCAAAATGTAATATGCGAATTGGGGAATGACGAATATGCGAATGCAAAACCGAAGCAAAAGAAAATCATGACAATAGTTGTAAGCGGCATACGGCCAACGGGAAACCTTCACCTGGGAAATTATTTCGGGGCGCTGAAGAGTTTCGTCAGAATGCAGGAAGAGAATGAATGCTTTTTCTTTATTGCTGATTATCATTCCCTGACCACCCACCCCACGCCTGCCGACCTTCACGGGAACGTAAGGAATGTCCTGGTTGAATACCTGGCTTCGGGTCTCGATCCGGAAAAAGCCACCCTCTATATCCAGAGTGATGTCAGGGAAGTGGCCGAACTTTACCTCCTGCTGAACATGAATGCTTATGTTGGCGAACTTGAGCGCTGTACCTCTTTTAAGGAAAAGATCCGTACACAACCGGACAATGTTAACGCCGGTTTGCTTACCTACCCGACCCTGATGGCTGCTGATATCATCATGCACCGCGCACACAAGGTTCCTGTGGGGAAAGACCAGGAGCAGCACCTTGAAATGACCCGCACTTTTGCCAATCGCTTCAACCGGCTTTATAAAACCGACTATTTCCCCGAACCTGTTGCCTATACATTTGAGGACAACCTCGTAAAGGTCCCGGGTCTTGATGGCAGTCTGAAAATGTCAAAGTCGGACAATGAGAACAGTGCCATTTTCCTGGCAGACAGCCCGGAGATGATCCGTAAGAAAGTGATGCGGGCCGTTACCGATGCAGGTCCCACGGAGATCAACCAGCCCAAACCACAGGCTATTGAAAACATCTTCAGCTTGATGAAGGTTCTCTCTGCGCCGGATACCTACAACCATTTTCATGACCTTTACAACAGCTGCCAGATCCGCTACGGCGACATGAAAAAGCAGCTGGCCGAGGATATCATAATATTTACCGCTCCATTCCGGGAGAAGATCCAGGAACTTTCATCTGATACCGCCTACCTGAAGAAAGTGGCGGATATGGGTGCTGAAAAAGCCAGGATCAGCGCATCCAAGACCATCCGGGAAGTCCGCGAGATCATCGGCTTCAAATCCTTTTAGCCGGAAGCGGATTCGTTTCGCTGCCTGCAACCACTATGAATGATACTTCCATCCGTAAAGAAACTGCAGTCCTGATCGGGGTTGCCACCCGTGACCAGGATCTTGGCCGGGTCACCGAATACCTTGACGAACTTGCGTTCCTGGTAGACACGGCCGGGGGAATCCCTGGCAAACGTTTCATACAGAAGCTTGACTATCCTGATCCCCGGACCTATATTGGTAAGGGAAGGCTTGAGGAGGTGAGGCAGTATATCAGCGAGAACGAAATCGACATGGCTGTTTTTGATGATGAGCTCTCTCCTGCCCAGATCCGGAACATTGAAAGAGAGTTTCACTGCAAGATTCTTGACCGCAACAATCTCATCCTTGATATTTTTGCCCGCAGGGCGCGCACATCGCATTCGCGCACACAGGTTGAACTGGCTCAGTGCGAATACATGCTTCCGCGACTGACCAGGATGTGGACTCACCTTGAAAAACAGCGTGGCGGGATCGGGATGCGCGGCCCCGGTGAACAGGAGATCGAGACCGACCGGCGGATCCTTCGTTACCGCATCTCCCTCCTGAAAAAAGAACTTCAGCAGATCGACCGGCAGATGGCCACCCAGCGTAAAAACCGGAAAGACATGGTCCGGGTGGCTCTCGTCGGCTATACCAACGTGGGGAAATCCACGGTGATGAACCTTCTCAGCAAATCCGAAGTTTTCGCTGAGAACAAGCTTTTCGCCACACTGGATACAACTGTCCGCAAAGTGGTGATCCACACCCTTCCTTTTCTGCTTAGTGACACCGTCGGCTTTATCCGGAAGCTGCCGCATACCCTGGTGGAATCCTTCAAGTCAACACTGGATGAGGTCCGTGAAGCTGACCTGCTTATCCATATTGCAGATATCTCCCACCCCGATCATGAGGAACAGATCAACGTTGTCAAGGAGACCCTGGTCGAGATCGGTGCCGGTAATAAACCTATGATCATGCTGTTTAACAAGATCGATGCCTATACCTTCATTCAGAAGGAGGAGGACGACCTTACCGAAGCGGTAAAGGCAAACATGACCCTCGAAGATCTTGAAAAGAGCTGGCTTGCCAAGGAAAATGCACCGGCTTTGTTTATCTCCGCAACAAAGAAAGAAAACGTAGACATTCTGCGGGAGACCGTGTTTGAAGAGGTCAAGAAGATTCGCATGGTTCGTTACCCGGACCTTATTCAATAGGTCAGAATCTCCAGAAGGCTTAGTTTAATTTTCTCCATTTCGCGAGCCGAAATAACCCCTATTTTCTTTAGGATACGATCCTTTGATATCACCCGGACCTGGAAAGTCATCAATTCTGAATCTTTTAAAAGTCCGTTCTTTATATCCTTTTGAATTACAAAACAACCGGGGTAATTTTTTATCTGGCTGCTTAACGGAACCATGATACAAACATCCATTGCCTGATTTAACGAATCGCCGCTGATTATTACGGCCGGCCTGATTCCTCCCTGCTCACTTCCCATGACCGGGTCAAATCTTGTTAAAAATATTTCCCGCTGTTTCATTCTTCTTCTCTTTCGAATTTTTCAATAATAGCGAAATAATCATCCATTCCCATTTCTGCCAGTTCCACAACTTCCGGATCTTTTGCAGCACGTCTGAAGCCTTCAGAGAATTCCTTTCGTTTTTCTTCAAAGAAAAACTGCCGCAATGCCTTTTCGACCACTCTGTTTTTTGAAACCTTATATTTTGCCGCGTAGTCATCAACTGTGATCATGAGATCTTCCGGCAAAGTGCTCGTATAGGTAACCTTTTTACTCATGACAATATTTTTTACAAATATACTTCTATTTATGGCTTATAAATATACTTTATAAATATTTTTCTCCTTATGACCGCTTCGGGATTAATTTTTAACTTTGTTGTCAATCTTGAGAAAAATAAGATCCTTCAGTGAAAAAGCTTCACCTGTTTCTTTTATCCCTTCTGTCCGGAATTTTGCTGTCTCTTGCATGGCCGGCCAGAGGATTTCCAGGCCTGCTTTTCGTGGGACTAATTCCCTTGCTTATCTTAGAGGACTATATTTTCAACCATAAGGAAAAGTTCATAAAGTTTTCTGTCCTTTTTTACTCCTACCCTGCTTTTGTCGTATGGAATGTTCTTACTACCTGGTGGATCGTTAATTCGACCGGGGTTGGCGCCGCCCTGGCCATCCTGATCAATGCGGTATTCATGGCCGTGATCTTTAACCTGTTTCACTTCTCCCGAAAGAAACTCAACAACGACCTGGCGGCTTATACTGCGCTCATCTGTTACTGGATCGCCTTTGAGTACCTTCACCTCAACTGGAGCCTCAACTGGCCCTGGCTCAATCTTGGCAACGGCTTTGCCGCCTCAACGAAGTGGATTCAATGGTATGAATTTACCGGGGCAGAAGGTGGGTCGCTCTGGGTGCTTGCGGTAAATGTTTTGCTTTTCGTGTTTTTGAAACAAGTCGGAAGGCAGAAATCGGGAATCGGAAATCAGCATCCAGCATCCAGCATCCAGCATCCAGCATCCGGTATCTGGTATCTGGTATCCGCCACCCTTCTCATCGTCCTCCCCATCATTTTCTCCCTCATCCTATACAGTAATTACCATGAGACCAAGAACCCTGTAAAGGTGGTGGTGGTGCAGCCGAACATTGACCCCTACAACGAACAATATGAGATCCCTCCATCCGAGGTGATCGGCAAGATCATGCGACTGGCCGGACCGAAGACGGACAGCACAACGAATTTCCTGGTAGCCCCTGAATCAGCCATCCAGGAGAGTATGTGGGAGAATAATATGAATACTTTTGCCAGTCTCCATTTGTTGAAAGATGTTCTGCGCAAATACCCGGACCTGAATATCATCATCGGAGGCTCTACTTTCAGGATGTTTGAAAAGGGGGACCCACTTTCAGTCACTGCCCGGAAATTCACAAATTCCCCTGGCTATTATGATGCTTATAATGCCGGCATTATGCTTAACTCCAGGGATCCGCTTCAGCTTTATCATAAGTCGAAACTTACGCCGGGGGTGGAATCCCTGCCTTCATTCTGGGGGTTACACCTGCTTGAAAAATTCGCGATAGACCTCGGAGGTACGGTTGGCAGCATCGGGACCGATGAGGTGCGTAAAGTATATACGACGGTTAAAACGGTGCCGGTTTCTGCTTCCATATGCTATGAATCCATCTTCGGTGAGTTTTTTGCCACCTTCGTAAAGAACGGGGCGCAGGTGATGTTCATCATCACCAACGACGGATGGTGGGGCAATACGGCGGGTCACCGTCAGCACTTCTCATTTGCGCCCCTGCGCGCCATTGAAACACGAAGGGACATCGCACGCTCTGCAAACACCGGGATATCAGCATTCATCGATCAAAGGGGCGATATTATTCAGCGCACTCAGTACTGGGAGCCTGCTGTCCTCAAAGGAACACTCAATTACAATACAAAGATGACCTTCTATGTTCTTCACGGAGATTTTATTGCAAGAGCGGCTGCGGTCATCGGCGGATTATTATTTGTTTTAAGCTGGGTTTTTCATTTCATGAAGAAAAGGAAGATCAGTTACTGAACCGGCATTTCCGGTATGAGAAACACAACACCTATAACAAAAAAATGAAGATCCGGAAACCGGCCACAACTAAGTTTGAAATAAACGAATATTCCAAAAACCGCTGGAGCCCCAGGGCATTTGACCCCCGGCCCATTGAAAAGGATAAGATACAGCGGCTTTTCGAAGCCGCCCGATGGTCGCCATCTGCCAGCAATGAGCAACCCTGGCATTTTATGATCGGGTTTCACAATGATCCGACCTGGAAAAAAATATTTGAACTTCTGGCTCCGGGTAATAAAGTGTGGAACGAGAATGTCCCGGTTCTTATGATCTGCATCGGCCGCGAAGTGACCTTGGCAAAGAAATCGGAATATGCCTGGTATTCATACGACTGCGGACAGTCGGTGGCCCATCTCTCCTTTGAGGCTATGCACCAGGGGTTGTATGTTCACCAGATGGCCGGCTTTGATGCTGAAAAAGCGGCAACCGTTTTTTCACTTCCGGAACACTACAAGGCATTGACAGCAATCGCCGTCGGTTATGCCGGCGATCCGGACCTTCTTCCGGAAGAGTTGAAGGTCAGGGAACTGGCAGAAAGAAGCCGGAAAGATTTCAATTCTTTTGTGTTTTCGGAATCTTTTGGTCAATCCTCCGGTTTATTTTAACAATTAATCAACGAAAACGCATCCATGAAAAAAATAGTTCCCGCCCTGCTCCTTGCCATGGCCATTTTGACCTCCTGCAACCAGCAGCCTGTTAAGACTACAAGCGCTCCGCCTGTTGCTAAACATGAGTCCTCCATGACCGATATTCCCGAATTCAATGCCGATTCAGCTTACCGCTATGTAGAAAAGCAGGTTGCATTCGGCCCCCGTGTCTGCAACACCCCCGCGCATGAAAAGTGTGCCGACTACATTGTCAGTAATCTGAGATCCAACTGCAAGGATGTGACGGTTCAGAAAGGTGTTGTAAAGGCCTATAACGGAACCACCCTCAGTTTTAAAAATATCATTGCCTCCTTTAATCCGGCAGCCAGTGCGCGCATCATGCTTTGTTCGCACTGGGATTCACGGCATGTCGCCGACCATGACCCTGATCCGGCCAAACGGAAACAACCGATCGACGGTGCAAACGACGGTGCATCCGGCGTTGGGGTGCTGATGGAGATTGCCCGGCAGCTAAGCATGAAAGCACCATCTATCGGTGTCGACCTTATTATGCTTGATGCAGAAGATTATGGTCCGCCCGAAGACCAGCGGACAGCCGACTCAGAAGACTGGTGGGGACTAGGCTCTCAGTACTGGGCAAAACAGCCTCATAAGCCGGGTTACAAGGCAAGATACGGGATACTTCTTGATATGGTCGGCGCGCCGAATGCCACCTTTCTCCAGGAAAATATCTCCATGCATTTCGCTGCAGACATTGTCGCTAAGGTATGGTCAAAAGCAAACGAAGCCGGTTATTCAGGGTATTTTCTCAACGAACCGGGACCATCCATCGACGATGACCATCTTTACATCAACCAGTCACTCGGCCTGCCCACCATTGATATCATCCACCTCGACAAAAACAGTCAGACCGGATTTTATCCTTACTGGCATACCACTAAGGATAACATGCAGTCCATCGACCGGAACACGCTGAAAGCCGTGGGGCAGACACTGCTCACGGTGATCTACGGTGAAAAATAAAAATCAGTGAGAGTAAATATTGGCTGTATTTCTGTAACCAGAAAGGTTTAAATACCAGTCGGGGTATACCATGCCGCCGGATTCTGCCCATTGCCCCATCTTCAGGTAGGCGCTCAGGATATCCGACTTCTCCGTGGCATAATCGAAATTACTGTAGGTATTGATGGCCCAGGGAAGGTTATTCTTTGTTTTGTAGTAGCGGTTCAGCGATGGAGCGCTATTGTCATTCATCGTACCGAAATAGGAGGCATCGGCAAGGGCAGTAGGAGCATGGTCAGGGAGATGGACCTCACGTCCCCTGTTCTTGTTCACGATAAGAAACGGATTGAAATTTTCAAGACCGGCCTGTCCAAGTGTATAGGTGCCGGGTGTATAGGTGAGATGGACTGTAACGGTATCCGGGGTAACATAAGGATTACCGGAAAAGACATTCACACCGCTGAAGCCTGACTGCCTGGGCAATTCATTAAAAGCATCATCAAAAACGATGACGGTTGGCTTGTTCTGCTGCGCTTCCAGCCCGTTTGATGCAAGCGTGATATAATTCTTCTGAAGGTCTGATCCGCTGCAGGTGATGGCAGTCGACGGAATATTATCTGATGGGAACTGGAATCCGAAGCCATTATCCATGCTGGCCCCGATCGCCCGTGTTACAACTTTGCAGTAAGATTCCACGATCTTATTCTGACCATTGGTAACAGTGTTAAACCGGTAATTCACAACAAGGTCGTTGAAATCATAATCACCCTGCCCGGGCCAGAGATCTTCAAATGCCAGCGAACCAAAACCGGTTGCAGGAAAGTAATTGTTGAAGGCCCGTAAAGGGTCGTTGGGGTAGTCATCGTAGCTATTGGGGACGCCGTCAGCATCAGCGTCACTGGTCGATCCATAGCCGACTTCCGTATTGAACTGTGGTAAAAGAAGCGTTCCGGAATAATTATCCGGAGAACTGTCATAGGCAACAGAACCACTGCCTTCATCAAATTTCCAGTAGCCTTTTAAGCCTGCATCAGAAGGGGAAAATCCCAAGGTCATGCCTGAATAGATCTGCGTATCTGTAAGTGTTTTAGTCCAGATACTCACTTCATCGATCAATCCTCCAAAAAATTTCTGGTTGCCGGCATCCGATCCTATACTGAGGACACGGGTATTGTTCCGAAGGGTTTTAACCATTGGGAGCGCCGTCTTCAGCACCCCGTTAACAAAGAGGCGAATAGTTGCCCCGTCATAGGTTCCAACAACATGATACCACTGGTTTAAAACCGGCCGGCCCAAACCCCAGGTGACATTTGTGGAAGTGCCGTCGGTGAATGCAAAACTGACCTGCCAGCCATTCCAGTAGTCCAGCCCCAGGCCGAATCCGTCCCAGTCGCCCCGTTCAATGATCTTTGCTGTCTGGTAACTTTTTGCATTAACCCAGGCTGACATACTGCAAGCTGTCGTGAAGACCAGGGAACTCCCGCCCGGTACCTTTATCCAGTCGGAGGTGCCGTTAAAATTCAGTGCATAATTCGTATTGACGAGGCTCGATTTAAAAGTCGGCGGAAATGTAAAATCAAGGGCGGACGAGCTTACTGAAACAAGGGTGGTATCGATCCGGATCGTGTGAACATGAGCCGGAAGAGCGATGGTAATGGTCTCTTCAGCTGTTCCGCCTGAACCCATGAACTTACGGTAAAGAACCGACTGGTCATCCGAAGAGATCCGGATCACCTTTGCCGGGATATTGTGCATGCTTATGTCAACGATACGGGCTGTATTCCATTCAAATCCGGAAGGAGCCTGAACATCTTTCATGCTCACCGGCAATTGTCCGTCACCGGAGATCTTATGACATCCGGCTAACACAACTATAAACATGAATAACAGTACTTTCAGCTTCAAAATTCAAATTTTTTGCAAAAGTACGCTATTTTTCGATGCTACAGCACTTCGTTCGCAAGATTTGCCAGTTCAGAGCGTTCGCCCTTCTCAAGCCTCACATGGGCATAGATCGGATGGTGCTTGATACGGTCGATCAGGGTGGAGAGACCGTTACTCTGCGAATCAAGATATGGTGTATCGATCTGGAAGATGTCGCCGGTGAAGATGATCTTTGTGTTTTCCCCGGCCCGCGTGATAATGGTCTTCACTTCATGGGGTGTGAGGTTCTGGGCTTCATCTACAATGAAACAGACGTTGGATATGCTTCGTCCGCGGATATAAGCGAGGGGGGTGATCACGAGTTTCTCATTTTCAACGGCATCGGAGATCACCTTGAACTCCTTGTCTTTTTCTCCAAACTGGTTCTGGATGAACTTCAGATTATCCCAAAGCGGCTGCATGTAGGGATCCAGTTTTGACTTGATGTCACCCGGGAGGTAGCCGATATCCTTGTTGCTCAGCGGAACAACAGGCCGGGCAAGGTAGATCTGCTTGAAGTTGCGTTTCTGCTCAAGTGCCCCGGCAAGCGCCAGGAGGGTTTTACCGGTGCCTGCAATTCCCTGAAGTGTCACCAGTTTTACATTTGGGTTAAGAATGGCGTGAAGGGCAAATACCTGTTCTGCATTCCTCGGGGTGATCTTGTAGCAGGACTTCTTTTCGATCTTTTCGATCCGCTCGGTAAGAGGGTTATAAAAGGTAAGGGCGGAGGTCTTCCCGTTTTTCAGAATGTAATAATGATTTGGAATGGGTTTGGTGACCCCTGCATATTCCGGAGGAATGGAGCCGTCGGCATAGATCATGTCGATCACAGGTTTCTCGATGCCTTCGATCAGTGTCTTCCCGGAGTAGAGTGTCTCGACATCCTTGATCTTTCCGGTTTCGAAATCCTCCGCAGGGATGTTCAGTGATTTTGCCTTAAGCCGGAGATTGATGTCTTTGGAAACCAGGATCACCTTTTTCCCCGGGTTCTCTGCGATCATGACCAGTGCCGCATTGAGAATGCGGTGATCGGGTTTACTGTCGCCGAACACTTTCATTGCATCCAGCTCGCTCTGTTCATTCATCACCACTTTGAACTTTCCCCCTTTCGGATGCCCGAGTTTGATCCAGTTGGTAAGGATGGATTTGTCGGAGAGTTTGTCCATGATCCTGATGAACTCCCGTGCCTCAAAGTTGATAGTGTCGTTGCCTTTTTTGAAGTTGTCGAGCTCTTCGAGCACCGTAATGGGGATCGCTACGTCGTTTTCCTCAAAGCTGTGGATCGCATTGTGGTTATAGAGAATCACTGACGTGTCGAGCACGAAGATCTTTTTTTCTGCAGTTTTCTTCTTTAGCATATGAAAACAGTTAGGGTTATCTAAAAGTAATGGAGGATGAATGAATAAAACATTCTGCTGACAAGAAGATATAAACAGGGCATTGTTAAGGATGAACTCTCTCTACCATGGATGATCTCACCCCCATAGTCCCCGGATGAACTCACCCCCCTACCCCCCTCTCTTTGAAAAAAAGAGAGGGGGGTGGTTTTATTTAGTTGGAATGGGTTTAACAATTGGTTTAACTTTGTGGGAGGGAAAATGAAACCAGTCAATAATATCGGACAGATTAATAGTCTTTCCTGGAGGGAAAAAATCAGGAAAAGATCTCGTGAACTTAGGAAGACGCAGACAGAATCTGAAAAAATCTTATGGCAGATTTTACGAGACAGAAAAACCTTTGGCTTAAAATTCCTGAGACAACATCCTATATTATATGACTTTTATGAAAAGCCTTACTATTTTATTGCAGATTTCTACTGTGTAGAATTAAAGTTGGTTATCGAACTTGACGGGAGCATTCATGACAATCGGCAAGAGTTTGATGAACAGCGAACTTTGATCCTGAATGAAAAAGGGTTACGTGTGGTCAGAATAAAGAATGAAGAGTTGTCTGATCCAAAAAGAATTACTGAAAAAATAAAGCACTATTTAAAATAAATACCTCCATCTCCCCCCTCTCTTTTTTTCAAAGAGAGGGGGGCCAGGGGGGTGAGTTCTTCCAGGGATACGGCAGGGGCATACGTGCATCAAGAGGTGGTCAAAGGGTGAGCTTTTTCCAAGGTATAAGCATGTGTTGTTAATTTAAGAAATGAAAGAAAAAAAACTATTCCTTCTTGATGCGATGGCCCTGATCTTCCGGGCCTTCTATGCATTAAATAAAAACCCGAGGATCAATTCCAAAGGACTCAACACCTCGGCGGTCGTAGGGTTTGCGAACACACTTTTTGAGGTTTTGAAAAATGAAAGGCCGACCCATATCGGGGTTGCCTTTGATACAGCCGCCCCAACTCAGCGCCATGTGGATTTTGCCGCTTACAAAGCCCACCGCGAAGAGGCCCCTGAAGACCTGGTCGCATCCCTTCCCTATATCCATGAACTGATCGAGGCCTTCAATATCCCGGTTCTGATCCTTCCCGGGTACGAAGCGGACGACATAATCGGAACCTTTGCAAAGAAAGCCGAAACCGCAGGATTCCTGACTTACATGATGACTGCTGATAAAGATTTCGGACAGCTTGTCAGCGACAGGACACTGATCTATAAACCCGCCAAATTCGGCAACCCGGCGGAGATCTGGGGGCCGAAGGAGGTCTGTGAAAAGTTCGGGATCGAACGACCGGAACAGGTCAAGGACATCCTGGGCATCTGGGGTGATGTATCCGACAACATCCCCGGCATTCCCGGCATCGGCGAGGTTGGCGCGAAAAAGCTGATCGCCGAATTCGGCAGCATTGAGAACCTGATTGAAAATGCAGAGAAGATCGGCAACGAAAAACTCAGGGAGAAGGTGATTACCAACAAGGACCAGGCCTTGCTTTCAAAACAGCTTGCTACGATTATCCTGGATGTTCCGATACCATTTGAAGAAGAAAAGCTGATCATGGAGCCCCCCGACAAGGAACGGCTCAAAAAACTGTTCGAAGAACTCGAATTCCGGACATTCGCGCAACGGGTCTTTACCTGGCTGTCGGTAGAAGAGCAGGGTGAGCCCCTTCAGAAAGTCAGCAGCCGGCAGTCGGCAGTCGGCAGTCAGCAGTCAGAAAAACATGACCTTTTCTCCTCCGCTGATGTACCGGTATCCGGAAATTTCATTTCATCGCAAAATCCGGCATCCTCCATCCTCCATCTTCCATCCCCGACCGAGGACAATGATCTTGCTGACATCTCCTCCACTCCACACACCTATCATCTTGCAGACACGAAAGAGAAAAGGGCCGAACTGATCAGTATCCTGAAAGATTCAAAGAGTTATTGTTTTGATACGGAAACGACCGGGCTTGACCCGAACAATTCGGAACTGGTGGGCATGTCGTTTGCTGTAAAACCATTTGAAGCCTGGTATGTCCCGGCTCCGACCAATTACCAGGAAGCGGTTGAACTCGTGAAGGAATTCAAGCCGGTGCTGGAGGATCCCCTGCTTGAAAAGATCGGGCAGAACATGAAGTTTGATATGGCGCTGCTGCGATGGTATGATGTGGAAGTAAAACCTCCGCTTTTCGACACCATGCTTGCACATTACCTGTTGCAGCCCGACCAGCGGCATAACATGGACTTCCTGGCAGAGGCCTACCTGAGTTACAAGCCGGTTGCTATTGAATCGCTGATCGGAAAAAAAGGGGTCAACCAGCTGAGCATGCGGAATGTTGACCTGGAATCTATCAAGGAATATGCAGCGGAGGATGCGGATGTGACCTACCGGCTGAAACAGGTTTTTCATCCTCTTCTGGATGAAACCGGGACAAGGGAGCTGTTCGATAATATCGAAGTCCCCCTGATCCCTGTACTTGCAGCCATGGAAATGGAGGGGGTGAAAATAGATATTCCCGCTTTACGCGACTATTCCATCCTGCTTCAAAAAGAGATCCTGTTGACGGAGGAATCCATTTACCAGGATGCCGGCCTGAAGTTCAACATCTCCTCACCCAAACAGCTTGGGGAGATCCTTTATGAAAGGCTGAAGATCGTTGACAACCCAAAACAGACCGCCAAATCCAAACAATATTCAACCGCTGAAGATGTCCTGGCAAAAATGGAGCACAAGCATCCGATCATAAGAAAAATACTGGAATACCGTTCGCTCACGAAGCTGAAATCAACTTACGTGGACGTGCTTCCATCCCTTGCCAGTCCACGTGATGGCCGGGTGCACACGTCCTATAACCAGGCGGTTGCCGCCACCGGCAGGCTGAGTTCCAACAACCCCAACCTTCAGAATATACCGATCCGCACGGAACGCGGGCGCGAGATCCGAAAAGCTTTTGTTCCGAGAAATGAAAACTATACACTGCTTTCCGCCGATTATTCACAGATCGAACTCCGGATTGTTGCTTCTGTCAGCGGCGATCCAGGTATGATCGCAGATTTCAGGGGCGGGCACGATATTCACCAGTCCACGGCTGCCAAGATATACCATTGTACACCCGAAGAGGTCACGCGCGAGATGCGCGGCAACGCCAAAGCCGTGAACTTTGGCATCATTTATGGGATCTCTGCTTTCGGACTATCCGAGAATCTGAATATTCCAAGGAAAGAAGCAGCGGATATGATCACCAGTTATTTTTCGCAATACCCCGGAATTAAAACCTACATGGAGGAGACCATTAGTTTTGCAAAAAGCCATGGCTATGTTGAAACCCTCATGAAACGCCGAAGGTATCTTCGCGACATTAATTCCGGAAATGCAACCATCCGCGGATTTGCGGAACGGAATGCCATCAACGCTCCGATACAGGGAACGGCGGCAGACATGATCAAGATCGCCATGATCCGCATCCACAATGAACTGAAAAGCCGCAACCTGAAAACAAAGATGCTGTTGCAGGTTCATGATGAACTCGTGTTTGATGTATTTATTCCGGAAACTGAAACCGTGAAAGCCCTGGTGGAGGAAAATATGCGGAATGCCCTTCCGCTTGCCGTTCCCATAGTGGTGGATATGAATACCGGGAATAACTGGCTGGCGGCTCATTGACAATGAAAAATGAAAAATGAAAAATGAACAATGAACAATGAACAATGAAATGTGTTTTTGAAATCCGGTCTTTTAGAAATTAGAAATTCAAACGTTATGAGTTATTTACACGACGATCGTATTGTTATGACCCTGGATGCGGGGGGGACAAATTTCGTATTCAATGCCGTTCAGGGCGAAACAGAAATCATGGAGCCGGTGAGGCTCTCTGCAAAAGGAGAAAGCCTGGAAGCAGTCCTTGACAGGATCACTGAAGGGTTCACCACCGTAAAATCAAAGCTAACGTCAGATCCGGTGGCCATTAGTTTTGCTTTCCCGGGTCCCGCCGACTATGAGAACGGGATCATCGGCGACCTTCAGAATCTTCCGTTTTTCCGCAATGGAATAGCGCTTGGCCCCATGCTGGAAGATAAATTCGGGATCCCGGTATACATCAATAATGACGGGGACCTTTTCGCCTATGGTGAAGCGATTTCAGGGCTGCTACCGATGATCAACAAAAAGCTTGAGGAGGCCGGAAATCCAAAGCGCTACAGGAACCTCCTGGGTGTTACATTCGGTACAGGTTTCGGAGGGGGTATTGTATTCCGGGGTGAGTTATTCCTTGGCGATAATTCCGCACAGGGCGAGATCAACCGGGTCAGAAACAGGATCTACAAGCAGTTCGACGTTGAAGAAAGTGTCAGCATCCGGGGCATAAAACGTGAGTTTGCAGCCTATACCGGTGTGAATGCCGGAAGTTGTCCGGAGCCGAAGGACATTTTCGAGATCGGCATGGGATTGAAACCCGGCAACAGGGAAGCCGCTCAGAAAGCATTTGAAACGTTTGCAATTGCCGCTGCCGACGCATTGGGAAATGCCATTACCCTGGTAGACGGACTGATCGTGATCGGAGGTGGACTGTCCGGTGCATGGCCACTCTTCCTTTCCAAAATAGTGGAAGAGCTGAACGGGCGCTATGAAACGGTTTCGGGGCATCAGCTTGAAAGGCTGGAGATCTCGGCATTCAATCTCGAAGATCCGGATAGCCTGGCCAGCTTCCTCGCTCCTTCCGCCACTGAGATCACAGTGCCCTTCAGCAGCCGTAAAGTCATTTATGACCCGGGGAAGAAAACAGGGGTCGGCATTTCACAACTTGGGACATCCCATGCTGTATCCATCGGGGCCTATGCATATGCACTGAAAAGACTCGAACAGGCAGAATGAACCGATGCAATCGCTTTAAATTAAATATTTTCATATTCAGGGTTTTACAGATGTTTTTTTACCTAATTTTGAGGATCATAAACAATTATTCATAAAATTCAGACCACATGAAAACTTTTTTACTTTCTTTAGTTTGCTTTTTTACCCTTGCTTTTGCAATGGGACAGAACGTTCCGCGCTCGTTTGTCGTGATGGAAGACGGAACCGGAACCTAGTGTCAGTATTGCCCTGGCGCTGCGATGGGTTGTGACGATCTTCTCGCTAACGGAAAGTCTGTTGCAGTAATCGCAAACCATAACGGAGACACATATGCCAACACCTATTCCAACACACGGAATACCATGTGGGGCATCAGTGCTTATCCTTCTGTATCCTTTGACGGAAGTTTCGGATACGTTGGCGGAAGCCACACAGCCTCCTTGTATACTACCTACGTTCCATTATACAATTCAGCCATTGCAGTCACTTCTCCCGTGACGCTGGACATGGCTGTGACAAACAACGGTTTGAATTATACAGCTGTTATTACCGTCACCAAAGTCGGGACCATCAGTTCCACCAGCAATATTCTCTATTTCTTTGTAACCCAGTCAAACGTTATTCAGAACTGGCAGGGACAAACCCACCTGGAACATATAAACCGCCTGATGTCTCCCGACCAGAACGGAACGCCGATCACTTTCCCGAGCGGAAATGTTCAGACTGTAACGCTTAACTTCGCAATGAACAGTGCCTGGCCGCTGCAAAACTGTGAGTTCATTGCTTTTGTTCAGAATAAGGATGCCGGACAGGGAAGTATCCCGGGAACACCTCCTTATCCCTTAACAAAATACCCGGTACTGAATTGTATTAAAAAAGGCGTTGTAGCCCTTACCGCTGATTTTACTGCCGATGTAACAGCTGTTCCAAAGAATGGTACGGTTACATTCTCTGATGCCTCCTACGGCGGCTTTATCGGAACCCCGAAAACTTATTCATGGTCATTCCCCGGCGGTACACCTTCTACTTCAACCGAAAAGAGCCCATCAATTGTTTATTCCGAATGCGGACCCCACGATGTTACCCTGGAAGTCAATAACAGCGGTGAAGTTAATTCAGTAACGAAAACAGCCTATATCCAGGTCGGACCGATTGTAACGGTATACACAACCCCGAATGATACGACATGTCAATACCAGCCTATCACGCTCTTCGCTTATCCTGCCGGTGCCACCTACCTCTGGACCCCGGGCGGAGCAACAACCCAGTCGATCGTGGTTGATGCCGCTACTGCCGGACTTGGTGCACACTCCTATTCAGTCGAAGTAACCGCTGACGGATGTTCCAACACCAAGACACAATCCGTTTTCTTTGATGCATGCACCGGCATTCCGGTTGTATCAAACGAGATTTCTGTTTCCATTTTCCCGAATCCGAACAATGGCGTTTTCACCCTTGAACTGAACACCGGAAAAACCACGCAGGCTGACCTTAGCATCATGAATGCACTCGGAACCACCGTTTATTCCGAAACACAGATCAACGTGAATGGCAAGCTGACAAAAAACCTGAACCTGAAGGATGTTCCTGCAGGCGTTTATTTCATGGTGATCCAGACCGGTGACAAGAAGGTCGTTAAAAAGGTCTTTATCAACTAATACCCGGGGATCCCAGGTGAACTGATTTCTTAAGCTGAGATCATGCTTCTGAATTCGTAAATCTGAAAAACACGGGATCTGTGATCCCGTGTTTTTTTTACCCATTTATAGAAATTAAAGCATCCGGAAATCATCCTTTATTAATGCTTAACTTTGTGATTACCAAAAATTACTGTCCGATGAAAAAAATCATTGTTTTTTCCCTGGCCGTCCTCTTTTCCTGTTCTGCCTTTGCCGGGATCGTTGAAAAAACGTATCATCCGGGGAATTACTCCCTCCGTACAAACGGAAACTTCCAGACCATCACTTTTGATCAGGCAAAACTTTCCGGTATACCGGGTGAGCCATCCCTTCCATATCTCCAGGTAGCACTCATGCTTCCTCCGGGCGAATCGGCCGAATCCATTGAGATCATCCGTGAGAACGAAGTGATGATCCCCGGAGCCTTCCAGCTCTTTCCAAAGCAGGATGTCCTTCCCCTTTCAAAAAGACCGACGGGGGAATTCCTGAAAAAGGAATCTGTTTATTCCATGAATAAAGCGTATCCTGCTTCTCCTGCAGGAAAACTTCTCCCCCAATTCCTGAACGGGTATGGTTTTGCACTCTCAACATTTACACCGGTGAGCTATATTCCAGCTACCGGACAACTTTCCTATTTCAAAGACATTACCGTCAGGATCCATACAAAAAGCGACAGGAATGCCGTTGAATCCCTTAAAAACATCTCTTCTTCCAAAAGCGTTCTTGACCGTGTGAAGATGCTCGCGCAGAACCCTGAGATGATCAACGGTTATCCGCAGGCAAAGTCACCAAAAACGAATTACCAGTACCTGATCATAACACCCGCTCTATACCAGACCGGCTATCAGGATCTGATCAACTATTACCAGTCCATCGGCATCATATGCCAGGTTGCCACAACGGAATCCATTGCTTCAGGAATGACCGGCGTTGACCTCCAGGAGAAGATCCGGAAATACATTATCCAGGAATACCAGAACAGCGGCATAGAATATGTGCTGATCGGCGGAACAGAAACCGTGGTTCCTTCAAGAAGGACTTATGTTGTGGTTTATTACGGCACCGGGGGAATTGAGGAAGAGAGTTCGGATATTCCGGCGGATATTTATTATTCAGCGCTTGACGGAACCTGGGATGCCAACCTTAACGGTATTTTTGGCGAAGAGGCCGATAACCCTGACCTGCTGCCCGATGTTGCAGTTGGTCGTTTTCCATTTACCAATGCAACTGAGCTGGCTGCCATGGTGCACAAATCGGTTTCCTACCAGTCAACACCGGTTGAAGGAGAGTTTACAAAACCCCTCCTTGCCGGTGAATATCTTTATGACACACCGGTCACCCTGGGCGGGGATTACATGAAACTCCTTGTCAATGATCATGGAGATAACGGATATTTCACGAAAGGCATACCCTCTGCAGCCAATTCGATCATCACACTTTATGATACCCTGACAGGATCATCATCCTCAACCTACTGGGCCTGGAATGTCTCCTCCCTTGTACAGACAATCAACAATGGAACATCCTTCATCCACCATCTCGGACATGCCAATTACGATTATGCCCTCCGCATGAGCACCTGGGATATCACCAATGCCAATTTTTCACAGGTTGACGGTATTCATCACAATTATGCCCTCATTTATACCCAGGGCTGCAACTGCGGCGGATTCGACAATGCCAGCTGCATTGCATCACAGATGCTGGCCATCGATAATTTTGCCGCTGCCGGCGTTTTCAATACCCGGTTCGGATGGTTCGACCAGGGAACAACTGACGGGCCCTCGGAACACCTGCAACGCGAATTTGTGAGTGCACTTTATGATAACACTGCACCCGAACATCATTTCGGGACAGCCCATATGATATCCAAGATCAAGACGGCTCCATGGATTGGACTTCCCGGGGAATTTGAACCCGGTGCCCAGCGCTGGACTCATTACGATTGTACCCTTCTGGGTGATCCGGCACTCTTTATCCGCACAGAGAATTCCGGGACTTCAGGCGTCACCCCTAAAACCGCAGAATACGGTGTTAAACTCTATCCGAATCCTTCCAGGGGTGCATTTTATGCCGAGATCAGCCTCACCCGGCCGGGAGATGTTGTACTTCATATTGAAACCACCACCGGCCAGTCAGCAGGTATTACCAGAACCTGGAAAAACCTTGAAAGCGGAAACCAACAATTGGTCATTGATCCGGGGACCTTATCACCGGGCATTTATTTCTGCCGGTTTAATAACGGTCAGTCTGAACTTGTCAGGAAACTCATCATCAGCCAATAGTCAGACTGATACTAAATTGCAAATCACCGGTAACCACGTAATTGAATATTTCTTATCTTTGTAATAGAAAATACAACTCACTTAAAACCAACAAAATATCAAGTCATGAGAAAATTTACTGTTGTGGCAATTCTATTGCTCATGGTTGGCTTGGGTCTTCAGGCTCAAACCATTTCCTATTCCGGATGCTGGGGAAAAGCCGGGTTTAACCTGATCGACTCAAAAGCAAGTTCCGTTCAGGTCATCTTTTCTGTTCCGCAGTTTTCCATGCAGGATGTGCAGTTCAATGGGCAGACGATGAAGAATGTTTCCCTCCCCGGCGTTTTCCTTAACAATGATGAAGGCATGCCGAACCTGCCGGGAACAGGAAGGTACATTGCCATCCCTCAGGGGTGCACGCCAGTTCTGAATATTATTTCACAGCAGACGGAAGTGATCCACAACATTGAAATTGCACCGGCTCCCAGGATTCCGCTTGAAACAGAATCTGATTTCCCCCTGGCAGCCAACAGCACCACCTATTCAAAGAATGCCAATTACCCTTCATCACCAGCTAAGATATCATCGGTTGAACATATGCGCGGTGTTGACGTAGTTATGCTCGGGATCACCCCCTTCCAGTACAACCCTGTTACCAAAGACCTGACCATTTATAAAGACCTTAAAGTTGAGATCACATTCAACGGGGGAAACGGACAGTTTGGAAACACTGCCTACCGCAGCCGTTACTGGGATCCGATCCTTGCCGACAACATCATGAATTATACCTCTCTTCCGGATGTTGATTATGATAAACGTATTCAAACCTATCCCAAATCGCCACTTGATACGGAATGTGAATATATTATCATTTCACCTACCGGACCTGATTTTCTGCAGTGGGCCGATTCTATTGCTAATTTCCGTAACCAGCAGGGTGTCCTCACTCATGTATTCACCCTTACCGAGGTTGGCGGAAACACCGAGACTGCTATCGAGGGTTTTATCAACAATGCATACAACACATGGACGATCAAGCCTGTTGCATGTTTATTGCTTGGCGATTATGGCACAGATGCCACAAAGAATATCATCACCCATCTCTATACTCACCCGGCCGGTTATCCTGCCTTTGCTTCTGATAACATGTATGCTGACGTTGACGGCGATGAGATGCCGGATGTCGTTTTTGCAAGAATTGCCGCAAACAACGCTTCTGAACTCCAGATCCTTTGCTCCAAGTTTTTGAACTATGAGCGGAATCCCCCGACAGATCCTGATTTTTATGACAAACCGATAACAGCACTTGGCTGGCAGACAGAACGCTGGTTCCAGTTATGTTCCGAGATCGTTGGCGGTTTTTGGAAGACTGCACTCAACAAGCATCCCAGAAGGATCAATGCCGTTTACCAGGGAACCCAGACCACATGGTCATCCGCTACAAATACAAGCACTGTAGTTAACTACTTTGGCCCGTCCGGTCTTAGTTATATTCCTTCATCACCAACTACGCTTGGCGGCTGGACAGGCGGCAATGCTACCCGTATCAACCAGGCCATCGATTCCGGCGCCTTTATCCTGATGCACCGTGATCACGGTGCATACACAGAGTGGGGCGAACCTGCTTATAATACAACCAATATCGGACAGCTGACAAACACCCTTCTTCCTTTCGTATTTTCCATCAACTGTGAAACAGGAGCCTATCATAACCCTTCAGGATGCCCGGCGATCTGTTTCTCCGAGAAATTCCAGCGCCTTACTGCCAATGGTCACAATGCAGGCGCCTTAGGACTTGTTTGTCCGAGTGAAGTTTCTTACTCCTTTGTCAACGACACCTTTGTATGGGGGATGATGGACAATCTCTGGCCGAATTTTATGCCACAGGAAACCTCTGCTGTTCTGCCAAGGGGCATTCTTCCTGCTTTTGGAAATGCCGCTGGAAAATATTTCCTGAAACAATCCAGCTGGCCGTATAATGCCGGTGATAAACTTGTAACATACCGTTTATTCCACATGCACGGCGATGCATTTCAGGTCGTTTACTCGGAGATCCCACAAAACCTTACCGTGACTCATGACGGAACTATTCCTGCCGGATCAACCACCTTTAACATTTCAGCTGATGCTGGTTCTCTGATTGCTCTTTCGGTCAGTAACCAGATCATCGCCACAGGAACCGGAACGGGAAGTTCACTTGCAATGACCATCCCGGCTCAGACAGTCGGCACACAGGTATTGGTTACGGTTACCAAGCAGAATTTTTACCGTTATTCCTCACATGTACCTGTAACAAGTGAAGTCCTTGCAGCTAACTTCGCAGCCAGTGCAACCAACACCTGCATCGGTTCAAGTGTTAACTTCACGGATCTCTCCGGAGGTACTCCCACCGGATGGCAATGGACTTTTGAAGGCGGAACGCCTGCAACATCAACAGACCAGAACCCTGCCAACATCCAGTACAGTGCAGCCGGAAATTATTCCGTATCACTCACGGTGACGAAAGGCGTCAACTCAAACTCAACCACCCAGACCGGATACATCCATGTGTTCACTCTTCCGGTGGCCAATTTCTCCGCAACAACTGTTTGTGTCGGAAACCCGACATCCTTCAGTGACATGACCAATGCAAACGGCGGTACAGTTACCGGCTGGTTATGGGATTTCGGTGATCCGACTTCCTCCTCAAACCAGTCAACAACCCAGAATCCGACACACCAGTTCAGTGCAGCCGGAACCTACAATGTTAAACTTACTTCAACAAACAACGGAGCCTGTACAGATGATGTAACGATTGTTGTCAACGTTACAGACATTCCCCAGACCGCTGCTGTTCCTACAGGGAGCATTGAGATATGCCAGGGATCGGCCGGAAACAGCTACACTACAACCGGCGCCGCAAATGCCACAACCTATGTATGGGATGTGATGCCGTCTGAAGCCGGGACAATTACCGGAACCGGGACTACAGCCCAGTTTGCCGTTGCTTCAGCATACACAGGAACTGCTATTATCAGGGTAAGAGGCACCAATGACTGCGGTCCCGGAGCTTTCTCCAGCGAGTTCCCTGTTAACGTAAATGCCTTGCCTGCAACACCGGATCAGCCCACCGGACCGGTAACCGTTGATTCCTATAAATTCCCGACTACGGATTTTACAACGACTGCTGTTACGGGTGCTACCAGCTATTTATGGTCACTGACCATGGAAGCCGGAACCATCGCAGGGACGAACCTTACAGGAACTGTGACATGGAATCCTTCTTTCCGCGGCCTGGCATCTGTTGCCGTTCAGGCTGTGGGAACCTGCCAGAGTGCAGCATCTGTTGAAAAGACCCTTACAGTAACCTCTTCAGTAGGTATCGGGGAACACAATAATTCCAATGTGCGAATCTTCCCGAATCCTACCACCGGAAAATTCACTATCGAAATTAAAGGGACCGGAACGGTTTCTGTCAATGTTTTCAATGCTATCGGCGTCAGTGTCTTCTCGGAAAAGGATATTACATCCACCGGAAAGATTTCGCGCACCATCGACCTTTCACTGATGCCGGAAGGCGTTTATTACCTGAAAGTTGAAGGTGATGCCGGATCAACCGTACAGAAGATCATCCTGCAACGGTAAACAAATTCAAAACAAAACAAAAAGGCCATCCAGGAAATTTCCTGATGGCCTTTTTTTCCATACAGCTATGAAGAACAGAATTATTATCTGCCTGATTCCTTTCATCGTTTTCGCATTCTCCTCAGGTTATGCACAGCGTAAAGAGGAGGTGAATCCGAAAATTAAAACAACAGATTCACGCTCGAAAAAGAAACCCGAAGAGGAGAAAGAACCGCTCATACGCTGGCATTACGGGTTCAATTTTGGTGTCTATTTCGCAAACAGGTACAATGCGAATTATTATAATGGTTCCGAAAATAATGTCAATAAGTTCAGCTACGTTTATAATAACCGTTCCTGGTACCAGGAGATCAAACAGCTGATGCAGATCTCTCAGTATGATTCCCTCTATCTTCTGGAACTGCCTGCGAATATGAAATACAATACCACCATGACCGGTGGTCTGTTCCTGAGGTACAGCCTGACCCATCGCCTCGATTTTTTCCTTGATGCCACTTTTGTTAAACTGAAAGCAGATGATGCCGTAACGATGAAAACATCTCACGATACAACATCCCTTCAGTTGGTCCCCATGATATTTATCCCGATCCACGGTGAAGAGGAACGCATCAACTTTGACCTTGGCGTCCACACCACGTTCCCCATATACAAAAAAAAGATCAACCTTTTCCTCGAAGGTGGTTTCAATTTTAATTATACCAAAGTTCTAAAATCATTTGTTTATTTCGTGAACAAGGAGTATTCCCTTATCAATATTTATGGGAACCAACAATATTCTGCAGGGTACAACATGCAGGAATTCCCCATTACCCAGGGAGGTATGGGATATGGTGTTTTAGGCGGGGGAGGAATCGGATTTACCTTTGTGCCCCAGCTTGGAATGGAGCTTGGCACCAACATCAGGTATGTATCCGTAAACCTCGAAGGGTACGGCGCCTTAAAACCCTCCTATGAGGTATACATAAGGTTCGTTTTGGGTGGCTTCAAATCGCAGGATGACGATTAAAATAATCTCCCGCTTACTGCAGCCTGTCTTTTTCTTTTTCCCTGAATTTGTGTAAGTTTGTTGGTAACAAACCATACGCAATGAAAAAACTCATCATAACCACTCTTCTTTTTTCTGCCTTCCTGTTTTATGCTGGCATTGCTCAGAAAAAGCACTCCTTCCTGCAGCTCACACCTGCCGGTAAAGGATTTGTGAACACCAAAATCGACAATATCGGCTACTGGAAACGTATGGTTGACTTGGGCTATGCTGTGGCCAATCCTTATGTGGAAATACATAAAGCAATGCCCACAGGCAGCGCAATTCTGAGGAATGGCGTTACAATGCAGGATTCCCCGGATGTTCCGGTCACCGCCGCCACCTTCACCACCCAGAGTGAAAATTCGGTGTTTGTGGATCCGATGGATGAGGATAAACTTCTGAATTCAAACAACTCGACCGATTGGGACGGCAGTACAGTGACGATTGTTCACGGGTACAATTATTTTACATCCTCCAATGCCGGGCAATTCTGGAACGGTTCGCTCAATGGGCCTGAGAACGATAACCTCGGGGATCCTGCCACCGCCATCAGCACAACCGGCAGAATGTATGTCGGGGGGATCAGCACCAACTACGGACAATCGGTTTCCTGGTCTGAAAACGGCTCTGCCTGGCACGAGGTTATTGTTGCCACAGTTCCAAGTCCGGGCAGTGATATGCTTGACAAAAACCACCTTTGGATCGACAATTCCCTCACAAGTCCGTGGAAGGGGAATGTATATGATGCATGGTCCTGTTTCGTCAGTGGTGCGGCTGATGAAAATGAGATCGAGCTCTCCCGCTCTGTGAATAACGGGTTAAGCTGGACTACGCCCCTGAACCTGAGCATGAATGTGCATGCCGGCAGTCATAACCAGGGAGTAAACCTTAAGACAGGTCCTGACGGCGAAGTTTATGCAGCCTGGGCTATCTATGATTCCTGGCCTGGCGATGAATCATCCATTGGTTTTGCAAAGTCTATAAACGGGGGTTCCATGTTTGCTCCTGCCACACGCATCATCAGTAACATCAAGGGTGTCCGTACAACGGGAACAAACAAGGATATCCGCGTCAATTCATTCCCCTGCATGGCCGTTGATGAGAGCAACGGCACAACCCGGGGAAATATCTATGTTGTTTGGGCAAACATCGGGGTACCGGGAATCAACAATTCGGCAGACATCGATGTGTACCTCATCCGTTCAACAGACGGCGGAACTACCTGGTCATCCCCTGTCAAAGTAAACCAGGATGCAGGCGGAGCAGGGAAGAACCATTTTTTTCCCTGGATCACCTGTGACCCCGACAACGGAAACATTGCCGTGATCTATTATGACGACAGGAATGTTTCATCGACGGACTGTGAAACATGGATCTCCTATTCCTATGATGCAGGCGACACCTGGGAAGATATGAAGGTCAGTGATGTCTCTTTCACCCCGGCACCGATTCAGGGTCTTGCAGGAGGCTATTTCGGAGATTACCTTGGCATTACCTCAAAAAACATGAAGGTATACCCGGTATGGACCGATAACCGTTCCGGTACAGCCTTGTCCTACGTTTCGCCCGTTAACCTGGGACCCACACCAAACCAGCCTTATGTTACCTATAGTTCTTATGATCTGGCACCGATCTTAAAAAGCGGGCTGATGAACATGAATTACGGGGATTCCCTCTTTCTGACACTTGGTCTGAAGAATATCGGAGACCAACCCTCCGTGAATACAATGGCCTACCTTTCCTGTAACACAAATTATATTCAGATCACCGACAGTGTCGAAAACTATGGAACTATGGCCGTAGGCGAAACAAAAACCGTTCCAAACGGATATTCCTTCAAGGTCTCTGATACCATTCCTGACGGAACCCGGGCTTTCTTTACGGTCAGGGCTACCGACGGAAATAAAACCTGGTTCAGTCATTTCAGTATCGAAGCCCATGCCCCTGCCCTGAAAATCCTCAACCTCTCCATTAACGACTCGGCAACAGGCAACCACAATGGCCGGCTTGATCCGGGTGAATCCGTGGTAATTACTGTAAATACAACCAATACCGGTGATTTCAGTTGTCCCGGAACCTGGGTAAGACTCTCAACGCTTTCGGAAGGAATCACGATCCCACATGACTCTGTTTTCCTCGGAACACTGAACCCGGGCGACCGTCGTCCGGTGCATTTTGATCTTACCGTAGCAGATGATGTTTCCTTTGGATCCGTCATCGACCTCAGCTGTAATGCATATTCCGGTCTATATGATATAAGGCGTACGTTTCAGGAGACTGTGGGCATGTTTGTGGAAGACTGGGAAACCGGGAATTTCCTTAAGTTTCCATGGGTCCTTACAGGAGACCTCCCATGGGTACTGACAACGACCAGCCCGTTTGAAGGCGTCTACAGTGCAAAATCTGGTCCGATCCAGGACTACCAGGTATCTGAACTTAAGATCACTTATATCTCCGGTGCAGATGACAGCATCTCCTTTTTCCGCAAAGTCTCTTCTGAATCGGGATACGATTTTCTCAATTTTTATATCGATAACCAGCTCCAGGGCGGATGGTCGGGAGAAAAATCCTGGGAGAGGGTTTCCTATCCTGTGAGCGCCGGAGTGCATAATTTTATCTGGGATTACCAGAAAGACATTTTTACCACATCCGGGGAGGATGCCGCATGGATCGATTACATTGCATTTCCTCCTCCTGTCCTGCCCCTGGTTAATGTACCCCGCTTTGACACCATTTGTGCCGGGAGCCTCTACCAGACATTGGCAACTGTTTCAGGGAACGACTCGATCCGATGGACCACGACCGGAGATGGCTCATTCAGCAATGATACCCTTGTGACACCTGTCTATACACCCGGTACGACTGACATAATCAATGGCTCCGTAAAACTGAAACTGACTGCCTACGGGGTTAACGGAAAAACCATCCACAGCACAACCCTTGCAATCGGGGGTATTCCTGTTGTGAACATTGCTGTTCTCCCAAAAGATACACTATGCACAACCCAGACATTTTCCCTCTCAGTTGAGCCACTTCCCGGTGCCCGTTACCTGTGGACACCAGGAGGATTCACCACTCCGCAGATCAGCGTAGACACAGCAATTGCAGGGGGTATCGGCTCCCATATGTTCAGGATTTCTGTTACCAGCCCGTTTCATTGTTCAGTTCAGGACTCGGTCAAAGTAACCTATCACGACTGTACTGGTATCGAAGAAACCCTTCAGCCATTCAGCTTTTCTGTATTTCCGAATCCATCGGCCGGGGACTTTACACTAACAGTGAACTCTCCAACTCCTGAAACAGTGAATATCCGGCTGGTAAACACCCTGAACGTTGCTGTTTATGAGGAAGACAATGTTGCTTTATCCGGAGACTACAGGAAAAACTATCACATTAGTGATCTTCCTTCCGGGTTCTATTCCCTCGTCATTGAACGGAAAAGGGGGAATTTGTCCCGGCGTATCGGGATCATCCGATAAGAACTTCGAACGAATGGAAATTAAAGTTTCCCCATAAAATCATTGAATTGTTTTTAAAAACATATAAATTTGCACGATATTAATTGGCACTGACCGAATGCAGAGAAGTTAACGTGTCACATGTTTATGCAACTTAAAAAAATTCTTTCTTTTATTTTCGCCGGGGTTATCCTGTTCAATACATGCGGGGATTTCTTCCTTTTCCGCTACAGGCAGTTTGTTGCAAAACACGAGATGAAAGAAATGATCCATTCCGGTTGTTCCCTGCGGGGATCCATTATTGTTAAAGTTGTCTCCCCTGAAAACAACACGGATTTCAAATGGCTGGAACCCGGAGAATTCAGTTACCGAGGGAAGATGTTTGATGTTGTTTCAGAAAAAATCTCCGGGAAGACCCACTATTTTACCTGTCTGAATGACAGATCAGAAGAATCACTGATCAGTAATTACACCCGCTGCCAGACACTTGCTTCGCACATGGGCTCACCAGACAAATCCCGTCACCAGCAGGTTCTTTTACAACTTTTAATCAAGCATGCCCTGATCAAAACCCAGGTAAATCCATATTCTGGCGTTTCTGTTCAGGTTGTATTTCCAGAGCCGGTCACCGGCAGATCATCCCTGCATTTCCCTCCTTTTTCGCCCCCTCCCAGGGTTTCCTGATTGTTTGCCCGTATTTTATTTTTTTCGGATGAATGAGTTTCGTTTCCATCCGTTATTACTCATTTTATTTAATAAAACAAACAACCATGAAACCAAAATATATCCTTTTCTTTCTGCTGATCTTCTCCTTTTCTGCCTTTGCTCAAACATCCCAACAGGATTCCATACCTACAAAAGCGCTGGGTGAGGTTGTTATTTCCGCACTCCGCATGACTGTTCCCTTAAATGAGATTCCGGCAGCCATTTCCATTGTAACACCACGGCAGTTAAACACAATGAACAAAACCATCGCTGCTGATGAATTACTTCGCCTGGTTCCGGGTGTAAGGGTCGAAAACGGAACAGACGGTTCACGGGTTCACCTCTATGTTCGCGGACAGGGTGTACTCACCGAAAGCGGCTTCAGGGGGATACAGGTTCTCATCGATGGTGTGCCTTTAAATGACCCGGCTGGCTTCTGCCCCGATCTTTATGATGTTGACTGGACTACAGTAAAAAGTGTTGAAGTTGTTAAGGGCCTTGCTGCCTCGATGTACGGTGGAAGCGCTACCGGTGGAGTGTTAAATATTATCACCAAAGACGGTGGGGAAAAGCCTGCATCTGTCACCCTGTATGGTTCCGGAGGCTCTTATGGTTTCTGGAAACTTGGAGGACAGGTTGATGGTTCCGGGAAAAATGTTGATTACCGCGTCTCCTACTCACATGCCCAGGGGCATGGCTATCGCGAACACCAGGCTTTTATGGGCGATAACTTCAGTGAAAAGCTGAACTGGACCCCCTCCGATAAAATCAAAATTACCCAGATCATCTCCTATACCAATTATTTTAACCAGAACTCAGAAGGGATCAACCTGGGACGTTATGATACCGTTGGCCCTACTGCTGCAAATACAGATGCCGTTCCATACAATGAATTTCACCTGACACAGCGCCTTACTGCTGCCCTCCTCGGCAGGTTTGAGCTTTGCAAGAGTTCAGACATTCAGTTAAAGGGTTTTGCAAGAATGAACAACTACAGGGAAACCTCCAACAACGGTGATGATTACAAACCCTACACCAACTTCGGTTTTTCAGGTCAGTATAATCTCCGCTTTGGAACTGAGAGCATAAAGAACTATCTGAGTCTCGGCCTTGATTTCGCAACCAAGAATATGAACGAACATGAGTATGCAGTTCCTGATGAAGACCATATCAATCATAACCGGGTGGACAGTTACTGGAGTATGGATGCTTTTGACATGAATGATGTTCTGATCAACCAGATCATCAAACAACGCAGTGCAGGTATATACCTGATCGATAAACTTGATATTACAAATAAACTCCATGCCACATTAAACGTTCGTTATGATTATGTTTACAACGAACTCATCAATAACAAATGGGCGATTGACTCCACCAGTGATCAGGCTTCAGGCAGCAGGTCCTTTAAAAAGCCGACTTTCAGGATCGGGCTTGCTTACGACCTTGCAAAATTCCTGAACATTTATGCCAACTATGGAACCGGTTACCTTGTCCCTACAGAAGACGAACTCTATAACAATCCGGAACATTGGGGCGGATTTAACCAACTGATCAAACCTTCCGAGTCAAAAGGGTTTGAGCTTGGAGTAAGAGGCGACGCAGGAACAAAGTTCCATTACGATGTTACGGGCTATATGGTCAATTCAGATAACGAATTCATCCGTTACAGTATTCCGAACAGGGGAAATAACACCGCATTTTTTAAGAATGCAGGTTCCAGCAAACGTTATGGTGTCGAGACATTCCTTGCTTACACTCCGGTAAAGAATCTGAACCTGGAAGTGGCCTATACCTGGTCACATTGCCAGTTCTCCTCCACCGACAGTGCAAACAGTTTTACTAACCATTGGATCCCGCAGTGTCCGCAGCATATCCTTGCAGCAGAAGTGTCCTATTTCTTCCTCAAACACTTAACTGTAGCACTGAATGCACAGTACCAGTCAAAATGGGTAATCCAGTCAGATGATTCCATTTACAACCAGTTTACTGAGAACGGAATCAAGCGCAGTTCATGGGTTGACGGATACAAGATCTTCAGTGCCGACCTTAACTATAACTGGAAACTTGGCCCGATCAGGGGAGATCTTGGTCTTTATGTAAAGAACCTGTTTGACGAGCATTACTTCGGGTTTACCGAGCCGAACAACGGATCTGATTACAACAGTTTCCAGCCGGCCCCGGGACGTGAATGGTTCCTGAACCTCAGGTTGAAATTCTAGAAGATGTGCAGGCATCGTGTCAGGTGATTTATAACCCTGGCAGATTCCCTGAATTTTAAGAAAAAAAGAGATTTTATTTCACGCCGTGAAGACCCAAAGGTGCAAAGTATTAAAGTTTACTTTAGGCTATGTGTCTTTGCGGTAATTGGTTAATATGGTTAATATCAGTTTGTCATGAAGAGTAGTTTGCCGGGATGAAATACTCCCGGCACTGCTCTGATTGGCAATATCAAATAAAGAATAATGCCACACCGCCCACTGCCAGCAGGGCGCCGGCAACTTCCTTCAGGGTTACTTTTTCCCTGAAGAGAATGACAGAAGGAATGATGATCAGTACCGGAACAAGCGCCATTATGGTGGAAGCGATCCCGGTGGAGGTGAGTGAAACGGATATCAGGGAAAATGAAACACCCAGAAAAGGTCCGAAAAAAGCGCCTAGTGATAGCTGAGAAAGAGCTTTCTTATCCGTAAAAGCCCGGAAGATATTCCCCCATTTTCCGGTTACCAGAAAAACAACAAGAAACCCGGCAATGCCGGCCAGGATACGTATCTGTGAAGAGGCAAAAGGGCTGTAGCCGTTCATGGCAAATTTACTGAGAACAAGTCCTACTGCCTGCCCCAGCGCACCACCCAGCCCAAGGATTATTCCCCATACCGGGTAATTAAACCGAAACTTCTTTCGTGTAATTGTGGCGTCAGGATGATCTTCACGTTTCAACACCACCAATGCAATGCCCGTGATCGTAAGGATCATGCCGGCCCAACTGAGGGGGGCCATCTTTTCTCCGAGGATTATCCACCCGATAAAAGCCGTCATCGGAGGTGAAAGCGCCATGATGAGCATTGAGATGCGGGCACCGATCACAACAAATGACTGAAACAGGCATAGGTCACCTAAAACGAAACCAAACAACCCTGAAAGTACAAGGTAAAACCATGTCCGGGCATCTGCATCCACAGGTAAAAGGTACCCCCTGTAGTACCATGTGAAGATGCTGAGAAAGACGAAGCCGACGATCAGCCTCAATATGTTAACGGCCAGAGAACCGATACGCTTTCCTGCTGCCTCAAACGACAATGCGGTTATAGTCCAGAAAATGGCAGTAAGTAAGGATGCGAATTCCCCTGCGTGTCTCAATACTTTAAGTTATTGTGAAGAGCGGGCCAGCCATTCCTGAGGATCCTGGAGCGTTTTACCAAGCCATAATTCAAAATGAACTTCTGATCTGGCATCTTCTGCGTTTGTATGAACCGTACCTATCTTTTGTTTTGTAGTCACGGTTTGACCATCTGAAACATCCACCGTTTCCAGATTAGAATACACTGTCAGATAGTCCCCGTGCCGGATAATAACAACTTTGTTAAGATTTGGAAATGACATCACCCTGCTGACTTTCCCTCCAAATACAGCTCTGACGCCTGCCCCCCTGGATGTTGAGATATCAATCCCGTTATTTTTAACTTTTACATATTTAAGCACAGGATGCGGGTGTTCGCCAAACTGGCTGGTAATGACTCCGCGCTCAGTAGGCCATGGCAGGCGTCCTCTATTGGAAGCAAAGGAACTTGACAGCTCTTTCTCAACAGGAGTAAGCATGATCGACTCTCCGCCGGATTTATTCTCTTTAGCCGTCCTTATCTCTTTATGCTCATCTTTCTTTGCCCGTGCGGCTGCACTCCTGATCTCTGATGTGATTAGTCTTTGGATTTCAAGCTGCAGCTGGTTAGCCGTTTGCTGTTTTTGTTTCAGCGTCGCCCTCAGTTGTTTTTCCTTCTGACTGAGTTCCTTAACCGCTTTATCCTTTTCCTCTTTTTCCTGGAGCAGCCGGAGCTTTTCCGCCTCTTTTGACTGGACCAGGGTCAGTTTCTGGCCACGCGTCACTTCCATCATCCGCTTCTTCATGGTCAGGTCCATTTGTGCGCTCCGGATCAGTTCAGCCTGGGTCCTTCTGTATGAACTGTATTGCTGGTAATAGTGCATCCGGTTGGATGCCTGGTTAAAGTCCTTTGCGGAAAAGATGAATAAAAGCCGGTCATAGGTGTTCAGGTTCTTGTATGCGTAGTAGATCATCTTCGCATATTCATCCTTCATCTTCTGCAGGTCGGATGACATATTACCGATTTCCCGGTTTCGGACATCGATCTGGGTCTGCAACTGGTCCGCTTCTGCCGATACTGTCGTGATAAGGGATTCCCTCTTTTCGATCTGTTTTGACAACAGGTTCAGCTTATTCATGGAGTTCTGCTTTGTTGCTTTTGTCTCCTCAAGCAGGGAATTGGTATATTTGATTTCCTCCTCCAGCTGTTTTTTATTCTTCTGCAGTTTATCCTTTGATTCCTGGGCAAAAGAACTCTGCGTAACAGAATACAGGAAGAAAAGGAGCAGCAGGAATGCAAAAGGGTGAACCACCCGCCGGAAAGGATGAATTAATTTCTGAACCGATGAGACCAGGGTCATTCTCATTTAACTTCCCTGTAATTTGGCGGAACCTTGAACGGAAACTGAAGTGCTGTATTCAGGGTTACCCTGGAAAAGGAGACTTCCACATGAATATCGTTGTCAGCGGATATATCGAATATCATTTTTCGTGGAAATGACTGCGCATCAACCGGCTCAAAGGACATGTAATCAGCGGAGAGCTTGATATTCGGCTTGCGTATCTCTTTAACCTCTGCCTGGGTGATCTTGAAGGTTTCCGGGGAGATCCAGATGCTCTGGATCAGCACCCTCAGATTCTCGGAGCTGTTCCTGATGAATTTTTTCAATTTGGTCCGTTCGGCAGTTGAAAGCTCATAAAGTCCGTTATCGACTTTCGCTTTGAATTTCCCGTTTTCATAAAATGACAGGTCATTCCCGGTAAGGAAAGACTGCAGAATGTCAAAATCAATATTGGTATTCAGAAAACGGTTCACATAATTGTAGTCACCTGCAAAAAAGGTGTTGTTCAGGCGGTTGATGAACTTTACCGAATCCTGGGTTATCGCGATCCGGATCACCTCGATCCCGAGGGCCGGTGAAAAAGAAAGCCAAATGAGGCTGTCTCTGCGGATCCGAAGCTGACCGTTAAACGACGTCGTTTGTCCCTTGTTCTTGTATTCAGCAGAAAATTTGGCGTTAAGCCCGTCATATTTCAGTTCGTTCTCCTTCAGTTTAGTAAACAGGTATTCTGCCCCCTCCTCCCTGATCGGGGCCTTGATGATCTTTTTCTGGGTACTGCAGGCGGTTAAGATAAGAATGCCGGCAATGAAAAGCACTGACATGTTTCTGCCGGTATTTTCCGGCATGAGCGACCTTTCGGCGAATTTAATGTTGCGAATATTCAAAGATGACAGGGATTTTTACAGATGTAAAATTTACTCAACAAGTTTTTTCTCTCCGATCTTCCGTTCCAGGAATCCGGAGCCTTTGCCTTTTTCTTTTGCTTTCAGCCAGTATTCAAGTGCCTGGGCAGGATCGCCTAACCTGAACATAACATCCCCGTAATGCTCCAGAACTTCCGCACTTGCCCCATCCTTATCTTTGAGAGCCTTTCCGATCCATGTCCTGGCTTCTTCAAATTTACCAAGGCGGTACAACACCCAGCCATAAGTATCTTCAAATGAGGAATTGGCGGTATCAAGTGCAACTGCTTTCTTCGCCATGGCCTCAGCCTTGGTGAGTTCAGTGTTCCTTACAGAAAGATAATAGGCATAATTGTTCAGGACATACGAGTTATCGCTTTTTGCATCCAGCGATTTCTGGTAATATTTGTCTGATTCCACGGGTTTTTCCAATGCGTGATAAGTATCCCCCAGATACATGTAGAACTGTGAAAGAAGTTCGTCATTGTTAACCACGAGTTTGGATCCCGAGACAAAAAGCCGTGCAGCATCATCATAATGTTTCAACTGCAGATCAGCGATCCCTGTAAAAAAGAACACCAGGGGTTGTTCAGGATAAAGCTCGATCGCCTTTTTCCCGAATTCAGAAAGATGATCATATTTTTCCAACTGCAGATCAAGGCGCATTACCTCTTCCCAAATCACATATTTGCTGCTGTCGAGGGTAATAACATGAAGGAACTCATCCCGTGATTCCGCATACTTTTTATCCTGGAAGAGCAGGTCACCGAAAATAGAATGTGATTTTGGGTCATTCGGGTGAACATCAACAAGCAGTTTTACCAGGGCATAGGCTTCATCCTTCTTTTCATCAAACAACTGGTTGGAAGAGTAAAACGAAAGCAGGATATTAACTTTCGTATCAATATCCAGGGCGGGGTTGGCAAATCCGAGCTTCAGTTCTTCAAACGCCTTATCCTTAAGGCCGGCTTTCCGGTAATAGTCTGCCATCGACATGTGGATATATGGGTTTCCCGGATCGATGTCGGAGATCTTCTTATAAGCCGCCAACGCTTTATCCTGCATTTTATTCGAAAGGTAAAACTCGGCGAGGATCGACAGGAACTTAGGATTCTCAGGATAAGCGGCAACAAGATTTTCCAACTCTTTCTGTGCCCCTGAAATGTCGTTCAGGGAAAGGTAAATCTTTTCTTTCTGGATCGAAATATCTTCAGAGATACCAGCTTTTTCCTCTATCTTGTCATAGATATGAATTGCATCCTTGTACTTTTCCGACATGATATAGAGGGCACCCAACTGATAAAAATAATCCATTTCATTCGGGTATTTGCCGGCCAGTTTTTCATAGATGCCGATTGATTCCTTAATATGGCCCTTCATCTGCTGAACTTCTGCCAGGTAAAGCTGGTACCATGTGTTTTCAGGATCCAGGTCAGCGGCTTTCTGGGCCATCACCAGTGCATCATCTGTTTTCTTCTGGTCAATACAGATACGTGCCAGTTCAAAATAGGCCGGTGGGTCCTCCGGGTATTTTGAAATGTAATCGCGGAACAGCTCTTCTGCTTTTTCCATATTTCCGGTGATTTCCGCTTTTTTCGCTTCGATCAGCTGGGAAACACTGGAGGCATGTTTTACCTCTTTATTTCCTTCATCCGGTTTTTTATGCTTTTTGGGAGGCATTGCCATAGCCCCCATTCCAAAAACAATTACCAGAAAACCACAAACTATAATTGAAATTAATTTCCTCATTTTTTCTTTTTCAACTTCATTGCTCATTGTTCATTGCTCAATGCTTCCCCGTATGTCCGAAACCGCCGCTTCCCCTTTCTGTTTCCTCCAGGATATCTACCTGTTCCCATTCAGCTTTTTCATGTTTCGAAACGATAATCTGGGCGATCCGTTCCCCGGTCTTAACTATAAACTCCTCCGCAGAAAGATTCACAAGTATTACCTTGATCTCACCACGATAGTCTGCATCAATGGTTCCCGGGGTATTCAGCACTGTGATCCCGTATCTGGCGGCAAGACCACTGCGTGGTCGCACCTGTGCCTCAAACCCGGCTGGCAGTTCAATGAACAGCCCGGTAGGAATGATAGCGCGTTCCAGCGGCCGGATGACGACATCCTGTTCAAGACTGGCACGAAGATCCATTCCTGCAGAAGCTAACGTTTCATAAGCAGGTAAAGTATGCCGGGAATGATTAACAATCCTGATTTTCATGATCCGGTTTTAACCTGCAAAATTAATAAAATTATCGATTTAAAGGAGCTTTGAAAGCCGCGGCTTCTCCACGATTACCGCTGCAGCAATAAATGAAATCAGGAGAAGTGTATTCAGTGAGATCCTCAGAAAAAGGGAGGCTGGTGAAAGCCAGGTGCTCAGGAGATAGAGAAACACGGCCAACCCAAGATAGCCGGCGAATTTTTTCAGGTTGTAGTTTATGGGGAAATAATGCTGACCGATCAGGTATGAAAGTATCATCATAAAACCATAGCAGATAAAGGTGGCCCAGGCTGATCCGATATAACCATGTATGTAATGATCTGCCGAGAGGGGGATCCACCAGAAGTTCAGGATCAGGGTGATCACGGCGCCGATCACGGAAAGCCAGGCGCCCCAGATGGTTTTAGATGTCAGTTTGTACCAGATGGACAGGTTATAATAAACGCCAAGAAACAGATTTGCCAGCATCAGGATAGGGATCACCTCTTTTCCTTCACGGAATTTTTTTCCGATGAGTCCGAGGAACACATCATCCAGGAACAGCATGGTCACCAGAAAAATCAGGGAAACGGTGATTATGAAATAATCCATGATGTTCGCGTAAACCAGTTTTGCATCCTTCTCCTTCGCCTGTGCGAAAAAAAACGGCTCGGCCGCATAGCGGTAGGCCTGCACGAATACCGTCATAAGGATCGATATTTTGTAGCAGGCCGAATAGATCCCCACCTGGTATGTTGCGATATCCTTCGGTAAAAGGTACCGTAACAGCAACCTGTCAAACGTTTCATTCACGATCCCCGCCATTCCTGCAAAAAGCAGGGGAAATGCATAAATAAACATCCGTCTCCACATGACCGGGTCCGTTTTCCAGGTGATCCCCTTAAATTCGGGTATCAGCATTAGAAACGTAAGTGCGCTCGAGAAGAGACCGGAAATGAAAATGTATTCGATGCCCCAGTCAGGCCGGTAAACCAGGTCCAGGAAGGCATTGTTGCCAGAATGCTTCAGGATATAAGGGCAAAGGATGAGAAAAAAGAGGTTCAGCATGATGTTCACGATGATATTCGTCATCCTGATAAAAGCGAACTTGCCGGCTTTGTGCCGGGCGCGCAGGCGGGCAAAAGGGATAGCGGAAAGTGCATCCAGGGATAGAATCCATGCAAACCAGCGCACATATTCCGGGTGCCGGGGATACTCGATCAGGTTCGCAATCGGTTGGGAGAAAAGTAGTACAGCCAGCAGGAAAATCACAGAGGAGAGTATCAGCGAGATACTGGCCGTGTTGAAAACCCCTTTTTTATTCTCTTCATGCTCATGGAAGCGGAAGAAAGCCGTCTCCATGCCGTAGGTAAGAATAACTGCCAGAAAAGATGCATAGGAATAGAAGACATTCACAGTTCCGTATTCGCCGGGAAGGAAGGTTCTGGTATAAAGCGGAACCAGCAGGTAACCAAGGATACGCCCGAGAATACTCGGGATCCCGTAAATGGCCGTCTGCCCGGCCAGCTTTTTCAGGGGGTTCATTTCCAACGTCGGATCAGTTTACAAATGTAATCAACAAAACAATATCGTTTGGTTCAGTCGTCATGGATTTTACGTTACTTTGCAGAACCATGTCTCTTTACATCTCCTCACTGAATTCCGGAAGCAACGGTAATTGCTATTATATTGGCAATGATAATGAAGCTGTGCTTATCGATGCCGGAATATCCTGCAGGGATACGGAGCGGAGGATGATGCGGCTTGGCCTGCAACTTAATAAGGTTTGTGCGATCTTCATTACTCATGAACATACGGATCATACGCGGGGAACAGAGGTCCTGTCACGAAAATACAATATCCCGGTTTTCATTACTGAAAAGACTTACCGCAACAGCAGGCTGAACATCGATTCGGAACTTGTCAATCATTTCAGCAGCAATTCACCCGAACAGATCGGCTCACTTACGGTGTATCCTTTTCCAAAACATCATGATGCCTCAGAACCACATAGTTTTACTGTCAGCGGCAACGGGATAACCATCGGCATCATGACCGACATCGGCTCCTCCTGTGAACATGTGGTATATCACCTCAGCCAGTGCAATGCTGTTTTCCTGGAGGCGAATTACGATGAAAAGATGCTGGAGGAGGGCAGGTATCCTGTCTTCCTGAAGAAAAGGATCCGTGGAAATGACGGTCACCTGTCGAATGATCAGGCTTTGGAACTGTTTATCACACACCGTTCACCGCAGTTGCAAATGCTTATATTATCTCACCTTTCGGAACACAATAATCACCCGAAGTTGGTAGAGGACCTTTTCAGCGGACATGCAAACGGAACCCGCATTGTTATAGCATCCCGTTATGAGGAATCGGAAGTATTCTGTATCAGTCACCCTGACAAGGAATAAAACCCTGGCGGTACAGACAAACCCAAACCGGGTCGGGAGGGTATCAGGCTTTTGTTGAAGGAATAACCTTCACCTTTATGGCAGTCATCCCTTTAATGCTTCTTTCCAGTTCAAAAGTAACCTGATCGTTTTCCTTTAAGGGACTTTCAAGACTATTGATATGGACGAAAATACGCTCCTGGGACTCATGATCCTGGATAAAACCAAACCCTTTTGAATCGTTGAAGAATGTGACCGTTCCCTTACGGATCAGGTCTGCAGGATCAATGGCTTCGCGCTTGGGAACACCGATCTGTATGTCGGCGGCATTGACTTTTTTTCGTTGGGAAGGATCCGGCGGTGTTGAAGAGATATTGCCGTATGCATCCACGTAAGCGATCATCTCATCTTCGCTTTTCCCTTTATCTGAATTGGCTTTCCGCTCTTCCTTCTTCTTCTCCTTATCCTTCCGCTTCTTCAGTTTTTTCTTTTCTTTTTCTTTTTTGTTGAATGTTCCCTGTGATCGGTCCATGTTCTGTTTTAAGTTGTTTTATCCTGGATTTGCTTTGTCCTGCAATCTCTTTATGAAATAGAAGCAGGACATATTTTGGTAAAGGTACGCAAAAATTCCTTACCTCCCGGTAAAGACAAACCGGATTCCTTGTTCTATGCCGTTCCCTGATACCCTGATAAAATAGAGGCCGGGAGATGTAAGTGCCGATGAAAAATTCATCATCGGGATATCAATTGTCCCTGTTTCAAACCTGCGGGTTGTTGTCGCCAGGCAACGGCCGCGCTGATCGAAGAGCTCAAGCGCATAACGGCCCGGACTCGAAACTGAAATATTGATTTTACCTGAAAGGTCCGCAGGGTTTGGAATTACCCTCAGTCTCACCGGATTCCTGAGCTCCTGTGTCCCCAGTGTCCAAAACAGGAAGAAATCCTTGTTGGAAAGAGTCTGTCCGGTGATCACATTAACATCATAGGTGGTATCGGAAATAAAACCATCCAGCTGGGCATATACAGTGTAGGCACCGGCATCCACAACCAGGGAGTAATGACCGGCAGCATTGGGATTCGTGATGTATGTTCCGGCCTTGACCTGTACCATGGTAACATCGTACCCGATCCCGGTCGGACTGATGCTGACTGTGCCTTCGATTGTTCCGGCAGTCAGAATGGGATTCAGGGTAAAAGTCACGCCGGAGGTTGTCTGACCGCCGGTTATCACGACCCCGGTCTGTGTTCCGGTTTCATATCCGGAAAGGCTTGCAGTGACAGTATAAGTTCCAACCGGCACGTCAATGCCGTAAAAACCGGTAGCGTCGGGATGGGTTGATGAGGAACCAACCATAACGATCGTTTGGGTGACATTCCCCGTTCCGCCATTCAGAGATACATGGCCCTGAATCGAGCCTGTAGGCACAAGCGTGAGATTGACATTTGGAGTAGTCTGCCCGTTCACCACGATCACATTGCTGACGGCTGCTGAAGAATAGCCGGACAGGGCTGCCACAACCGTGTAGGTTCCTCCCGGAACCTCAAGAGAATAGGTTCCGTTAGCCAGGGGACTTGTAGTGAATGTGCCGGCTGTAACAACCGCCTGGGTAATATTTCCCGTGCCACCGTTCAGCGTGACCGTCCCTGTGGTCAGTCCGGTAACCGGAATATAGGTCAGCGTAAAATTGATATTCCCGGCTGTCTGGTTTTCCAGGACCACGATACCAGTCTGTGAACCGCTTGTGTAGCCGGGAAGCGTAGCATTCACGGTGTATGTCCCGGTAAGCACGTTCGGGATGGAGTAATGTCCTGTGGCATCCGGGTGAGCTGAATAAATACCGGCAGCAATGGTAACAGATGTCACATTAGCGGTTCCGCTAACTACCGTTACCTGTCCGGAGATCGTGCCATAGGTAAGCGGTCCTACCGGACCCAGGTCGCCTGTAGGTTTCAGATTTTGAGCATAGATATCGACATTCCCGCTGGTGCGGTTGTCTTCCCATGCGAGGATCCATTGGTTATTGTTAAGGTCGGAGATATCCTCATGCACTTTCTGAGAAACCACAGAAGAGATAAGAACGCTGTTGCCCGTCCAGGCGAATGAACCGGAGGGAGTAATACGCATGGCTTTCAGTAACTGGTTGGATGCATCCACATACTGGTCATAAAAAACAACCATATCGTTCATGTAAGCATTGGCATATAAGGGGTAAACATCGGTTGTCGTGACCGGGATCAGAGGGTTGCCTGTGATCGCCCAGAGAAGGGATCCGGCGGACGACACCTTCTGGCCGTATATCCCCCAGGTGGTCTGCAATGAATTCATTTCATTCCAGTAAACATAAACATCAGTAGATCCGGCAGGGATGACAGCCTGTGGGTAGAAGTGATTGTTAGCATTGTTGTTACATACTTCCGTTCCATTGGTTCCGAGGGTTGCTGCCCCGGCAGAACTGATATGCTGAACCCAGCAGTTGGACTTCTGATCGCCGTCGCGATCATCGTGCCAAGCCAGAAAACATCCGTCGCTATTGTCATTGACGAAGGAGATGATCTGGTTAAAAGAGGCAATTCCCCCGGCGTTTGATACTGATGCAGGTGATGACCAGATACCCGTTCCGGCTGCTGTATAACGCTGAACCCAGATATACCTTGTGGGGTAAAGTGAGGATCCGGTATCTTCGAAATATTTCATCAGGAATTCATCGGATCCGACCGGCATCAGCTGGGGCCAGGAATACCTGTGTGAAGCGCTTGCACCTGCAGGTGCAATGGTTTTGCCGGTTGTTCCCCAAAGGAGTGTTCCTGTTGGACCGATCTTCTGCATGATGATGACACTGTCGGCCTGCCATGCAATAATGGCATTGCCCGAAGCAGTAGAGATCACCTTCGGGGAGGCATTGAAAGAATTATTGTTTGAAAGGGTCACACCGTTAGCGCCCCAGGAGAAGGTTCCGTCCGGTGCAATACGGTAACCGTAAATGTTGTTGTTCCCGTTTCGGATATCCATCACCGCCAGGAGGCAGGAACCCGAAATATCGGCCGCTATATCCCAGTCGGTCAGCCATGACATGGAGGGGTTGCTGCTGACAAGGATCCCGTTATTTGCCCAAAGAACATTCCCAAGTACATCCAGGCGCTGAAGCCGCACGTTATAGTTGCCGCTTTCACTGGAAAAATAAGCGATGTAAGTATCGCCGTTTGCGCAGGTGGCAACTTTTGGTATGGCCTGGTCACCTGACAGGTTGCAGATAACGTTATTTACAGCAGGATTCGTGCTCCATTGCGCAATGAGCATGAATGGAGCGATGATGAGGATCGCAAACAGGAGAATGACTTTTTTCATTGGGGATAATTATTGGAATGTGGAAAGGAAATTTTCAGATTTATTCCATGAAATGGATATCCACAAACAAAAGTACTTGAAACTTTCATTATAAACAAGCAACGGAATTGTCTCCTTTAATACTGCGGGGCATAATCTTTTTCTCACAAAGGTGGCGGCATCCAAAAATATAAATCCCGAAAACTCTTTACATTTACACGAAAATTAATCCCGGAAATCATGTCGGAAGGCACCCTTCACCCTGCAATGAAGAACACCAAGGTCAATTATGTTCTTTCGCTCACCATCATCGGTATTTTCTTTTTCATCTTCGGATTCGTAACCTGGCTGAACGGTGTGCTGATCCCCTACCTCCGTATCGCCTGCGAACTCAACAACTTCGAATCCTATTTTGTCGCATTCGCTTTTTATATCTCCTACTTTGTGATGGCGATCCCCTCTGCAAAGGTTCTTAAGTACACAGGTTTCAAGCAGGGGATGGCTGTTGGTCTGTATGTCATGGCTGCCGGTGCGCTGATGTTTGTGCCAGCAGCACTTACACGCACCTATGGGCTGTTTCTTACGGGATTATTCATTCTTGGGACTGGACTGGCTGTCCTGCAAACTGCATCCAATCCCTACATCACCATCCTGGGACCGATCGAGAGTGCCGCTAAAAGGATCAGCATTATGGGAATCTGCAACAAGGTGGCCGGAGTGATCAGTCCGCTGATCCTTGGAATGATCGTACTGAAGGATGCAGATGTGGTGGTTGAAAGGATCAAAACACTGGATGTGGCTGCGAAAAATGTGATGCTCGACGGACTTGCCTCCCGGGTGGTACTGCCTTATATAATCATGGCTATGATCCTGATAGGACTGGGATTAATGGTGCGGTTTACCAGCCTTCCCGATATCGATACTGATCATGAAGATGAAAAACTTGCCGCTGCCAATGTCGGCAAAAAACATGTGTTCCAGTTTCCACAGCTTGTGCTTGGCGTGATCACTCTTTTCCTCTACGTGGGTGTGGAGGTCATTGCGGGCGATTCTATTATCTCATACGGGAAATCCCAGGGGATACCGCTTTCCCTGGCCAAGGTGTTTACCTCCTATACCCTCACCGCCATGGTAATCGGGTACATACTTGGGATCATCACCATTCCGAAGATCATCAGACAGGAAAAGGCCCTGGCTATTTCCGCGCTTCTGGGAGTGATCTTTGCATTCCTGGCCATTGTGACCTCCGGCTGGCACCTGCAGCATGAGTTTCATATTGCCCTCGCGGGATTCAGCTTCACACTTCCGTTCGACCTCTCCGTCTTCTTTATTGCCATGCTGGGGCTCGCCAACGCCGTCATGTGGCCTGCGATCTGGCCTCTGGCGATCGACGGACTCGGACGCTACACAAAGATTGGTTCATCCCTGCTCATCATGGCCATCGCAGGGGGAGCGCTGCTGCCGCTGCTTTACGGGAAACTGGCTGATCTTATGAGCCCGCATGCTGCCTATTGGATCACTATCCCCTGTTATTTATTTATTCTGTATTATGCGTTTTCCGGGCACAAAATAAAATCCTGGAAATAAAACAACAAAACCTATGAAACCAACCCTACTCATCCTGGCAGCAGGCCTGGGAAGTCGTTATGGCAGCCTCAAACAGCTCGACAGGATCGGCCCATCCGGCGAAACTATTATTGATTACTCTATTTATGACGCGATCCGGACCGGCTTCGGAAAGGTCATTTTTGTCATCAATAAAAAAACCGAACCCGACTTTAAAGAAGTCTTCATCGATAAGCTGAAAGACCGGATCGAAATTGATTATGTCCTACAGGAGATCGACAAAATCCCGGCAGGAATCACTTATACTCCGGAACGCAAAAAACCATGGGGCACCGGGCACGCCATTTTAATGGCCGCAGGAAAGATTCACGAACCCTTTGCCATGATCAATGCCGATGATTTTTACGGTCAAAGCGCTTACCGGTCGGTTGCCGCTTATTATAAAGGATGGACCACTGGCAGGGAGAATGACTATTCCATGGTTGGATATGATATCAACAACTGCCTTTCTGATAATGGAACCGTTTCCAGGGGAGTGTGTGTTGCCGATAGCGAAGATAAACTGATAGAGGTCATTGAAAGGACGCAGATCCGGAAAGTGAAGAACGGGATAGCCTTCATCGAAAACGGACAGGAAGTTCTGATCCCGGAGGGTACCCTTGTTTCCATGAACTTCTGGGGATTCACTCCTTCCATCTTCGGTCACCTGGAAAAAGGATTTCACGATTTTATTGTAAAAAACGCCCAGGACCCAAAGGCGGAATACTACATTCCCTTCGTGGTTAACGAACTGGTGAAATCCGGCACCGTTGATGTCAGTATCCTGAAAAGCAGCAGTAAATGGTACGGCATGACCTATCGGGAAGATCGTGATGATGTGGCTGCGGGGATACTTGAGCTTATCGCAAAAGGAGAATATCCGCAAGATCTCTGGAAATAAGAGCAGCATTTTCTTAAGGGGATTCCAATAAAGACCGGCATATGACGTTAATTCTAAAAATGCAGTAACTTTGTCGCGCAAAAAAATGAACCTTATGAAGGCACCTTGTTCAAAATCAATCCTCTCCCGGCTGACTATTCTTTCCGTCGTTATCCTCTCCTTTATCATGATCCAGTCACCAGCAAGGGCACAGGTCGTGAATCAAACTGCCAAGAAGAAAATCAGCTTCGGTGTAGGTCTTTTTGATGATATCTGGATGAAAGTTCCATCGGGCGTTAAAACACGCACTGTGAACCAGGGTGTACAGCTTTTCGGGATGTACAATGTTCCTTTCGGGAAAAGCAATTTCGGTTTTTCGATCGGACTTGGACTGACCGCTCATAATGCTTATGGTAACTATATTGTGAACAGTAATTCAGACAGCACATGGTTGCCGAAAATTCCTGATTCAATAAGTTATAAAAGGAGCAAGCTGACACTGGCTTATCTTGAACTCCCGATTGAGTTCCACCTGAAAACTAAAAGTAAAGTGAGCATCGGCATCGGGTTTAAAGTTTCAAGGTTGATTGGCAGCAGCATGAAATACATTGGTGACGGCGATATTTCCACAACCAGTTTCAAGGGTCAGTCAACCGACAGGCTCCGCCTCAAAATCTGGGGGATAAAAAACCTTGAGCAGTTCACCTACGGCCCGACATTACGCGTCGGTTACAAATGGTTCAACCTTACAGCCAGCTATATGCTTTCATCGGTATTTTCGAGCAATGGCCCTCAGATGTACCCGATCTCCGTTGGATTTGTATTGATGCCCTTCTGATCAGACCCGGGAGGACAGCAAAAACATAACGACTGCGCCCATGAGGAACCCGGAGTAAATTTCGGAGGACTTGTGGGCGCCGGTTTTTAAACGGGCACTCCCGACGATACCGCTTAGCAGGACGGCTCCGTAAAGAAGGTATGGCATTCTGTCAAGATGTTGGGAAAACCCCAGCAGCAATCCGGTAAGTCCACCAAGACCGATCATGTGCAGGGATATCTTTCGGTAAAAGGTAGTAACAAGCGCAAAAACAATCAGAAGGGTCGAGCCGAGCATATAGAGGCTGAATACCGGGTAAATATGGCTTCCCTTGAGAAGGTAATAGGCCAGATAATAAAAGATCCCGATGATCACAAGGGGATAGATCCGCTCTTCCTGCTTCTCAAGGTAAAAAGAAGAGATCATTTTCATCCGGTAAAGGAACCCGGTCACAACCAGGGGCATCAGGATGGTAATAAAAATCATGATACCGGTTATGGCTGCTTTCGACTTAAAGGGAATATTGCTTGCAAAGTCGCTTCCAAGATTCAGCAGAAGGATAAGGATGTATACCGGCATTAACATCGGGTGAAACAGGTAGGAGATCACCCTGGCGATACGGTCTTCCATAGGTGCTATAGTTCCTTTCTTAACCTTGCAACAGGGATATTCAGCTGTTCACGGTATTTAGCGATGGTGCGGCGCGCAATGCTGTATCCTTTTTCCTTCAGCAGTTCCACAAGCTGATCATCGGTCACCGGTTCAGATTTATCTTCAGCTTCGATGCAATCCTGGAGGATCTTCTTGATCTCGCGGGTTGATATCTCTTCCCCTTTCGTGTTTTGCATGGATTCCGAGAAAAAGCTCTTCAGCAGGAAAGTCCCAAAGGGCGTTTGGACGTATTTGCTGTTTGCAACCCTTGAAACAGTCGAAATATCCATATGGATGATAGAGGCGATATCTCTCAGGATCATTGGCTTCAGCTTGGTCTCATCGCCTGTGAGGAAATACTCATGCTGGAAATCCATGATGGTTTTCATGGTGATATAAAGTGTCTCCTCCCTTTGCCGGATGGCATCGATAAACCCCCTGGCCGATTCTATTTTCTGACGTATAAAACTGGCAGCATCCTTGTCGGAACGAGTGGCCTTGCTCCCGGCTTCGGCATACCCCCGGAGCATTTCCATATACTGCCGGCTGATATTCAGTTCCGGAGAATTCCTGGAATTCAGTGAAAGTTCCAGTAGTCCACCTTCAGTGGTGATCATGAAATCCGGGATGATATAATTGCTTTCTCTCGAAAGTTCACTGATACCGATACCCGGCTTGGGGTCAAGTTTCTGGATCTCTTCGATGGCTTCTTTCAACTCCTGCCCGGAACACAGATGTTTCTGGAGGATCTTGTCGAAGTGGCGTTTGCTGAACTCCAAAAAGCTTGACCTCAGAATATCCAGGGCCAGATCGACAGCACTGGATGCTCCAGCCTTGCGTTCAAGCTGGAGCACCAGGCACTCCTGCAGTGTCCTGGCAGCAATCCCGGCAGGATCAAAACCCTGGATGATCTTTAAGACCTCTTCAATTTCAGTTGTGTTTGCTTCAATGTTCTGGTTAAATGCCAGGTCGTCGGTCAGCGCCGGGAGTTCACGCTGAAGATATCCTGAATCATCAAGATTTCCGATGAGTGTGATGGCGATGATGTACTGTTTATCTGTCACTTTATGCAAGCCGAGCTGGCTGATCATGTAATCCTGGAAACTGGTCCCGGAAACAACCGGCATCTCGTAAAATTCATCATCCGGGCTCTTGTTATTGGAAACCAGCCTGTAATCCGGAATCTCATCATCCTCCATGTAGTCTTCCAGAGAGAAATCATCCTTCTCCGGCCGTTCATCCTCATCCTCTTCCCTGAATTCATCCTCTTCTGAATCCACAGAATCCTCTACCGGGCCATCCAGGAGTTCGTCGCTGTCTTCGGCACTTCCCTCTTCCAATGCAGGATTTTCTTCAATTTCCTGTTTGATCCGCTGTTCCAGAACAAGGAGCGGCTCCTGTAACAATCGCATAACCAGAACCTGCTGGGGCGAGAGTTTTTGAATGAGCTTTTGTTGCAGCCGCTGTGTTAACATGATCTTATGGTACGATTGGTTCTATTTATACAAACTTACATAAAAAAACCAATTGCACCTGTCGGAAAATTTATTACCCGCACAGGATAATGTCTGCAATAAGGGTGGTTGATTTCAGGGTACAAAATCACCCTTCTGTCGGGTCGGGAGCCCGCTTGGTATAATATTCCCCCGTGGATGCCTCTTCTTTCCTAATTTTACGATCAAGAACACTGAAAATGACATTCCGGATCACAAAACTCTCGAAATTATCCACCATCGCCATCCATGTACTGATCTGGCTGGGTTTATTTCTTCTGCCGTTCCTCGATGAGAACCACCAGCATTTCAACACTCCCTTTATCTATCGGATCGCCTTCGATTACATCCTGTTTGCCGGTTTCTTTTACCTGAATGCCTTTGTACTGATCCCCCGATATTTTCTTAACAGCAGGATCAGGACCTACCTTCTCATCATTATAACCTGCATCATCTCAGTCTTTTTTATCAAGTATGCTTACTCGGAGATCCTTCATCAGTTAGTGCCTGACAATCATCCGCACTCTTTTAATTTCATGCGGATGTTCTTTGGCACCTTTTTTCCTTCTCTTTTTGTTCTTGCACTCAGCACTACCCTGCGGATCACCAATGAGTGGTTCAAAAATGAGAAGCAGAAAAAAGAGATGGAGAACGAGAAACTCATTTCAGAACTTGCATTCCTGAAATCACAGGTCAACCCGCATTTTCTTTTCAATGTTCTTAACAACATCTGCTCTCTGGCCCGCAAGAAATCGGATCATACTGAAGATGCCATCATCAGGCTTTCACATATCATGCGTTACATGCTGTATGAATCGAAAGATGAAAAAGTCAGCCTGGAGAAAGAGATGGAATATCTGCAGAACTATATCGAACTGCAACGTTTGAGGATATCGGATACTGTCATTATCAACTTCCGCCTCCACGGAAACCCTGAGGACCGGATGATCGAGCCCATGTTGCTTATTCCCTTTGTTGAAAATGCCTTCAAGCATGGCATCAGTTACCTGGAGGAATCCGGGATTGATATCCTGGTTAAAGTTACCGGCCAAGGGATCTTTTTCCGGGTCGAAAACAACGTCATCCGGAAACCCGCAGAAAATACCGGCGTGGAATCGGGCATCGGTCTTAAAAATGTATTACGCCGCCTCGACCTGCTATACCCTTCCCTTCATGAGATTAGCATACAGGACGACGGACTCAAATATCTTGTTGAATTAACCATTAAAACTGAATAATGATCCGCTGCCTCGCCATAGACGATGAAATACTGGCCCTTGACCTGCTGGAGGACAATATCCGTAAGGTTCCGTTCCTGGAACTGGCAGGCAGATGCAAAAGTGCATTTGAAGCCATTGAGATCCTTCAGCGTGAAAAAATTGATTTGCTTTTTCTCGATATCCAGATGCCCGACATTAGCGGGATACAGTTTCTCAAAAGTCTCACAGTGAAGCCGATGGTCATCTTCACGACCGCCTTCGAAAAATATGCACTCCAGGGATTTGAACTCGACGTGATTGACTACCTGCTGAAACCTTTTTCGTTTGAACGCTTCCTGAAAGCAGTCAACAAGGCACAGGAATACCATTCCCTGCTTGAAAAACCGGACCAGCAGGCATCCTTTGGCTTTCTCTTTGTTAAAACGGACCATCGGCTAGTCCAGGTGCAGATCAGTGAAATCCTCTATATAGAAAGCATGAAAGATTATGTCAAGATCTTCCTCGGAGAGAAGCCGGTTGTGACGCTGCTCAGCATGAAAACGATCGAAGAAAAGCTCCCGGCTGCTGATTTCCTCAGGGTTCATCGCTCCTTCATTGTAAATGTGCGGAAAATCCACTCCATTGAGAAAAGCCACATCCGGATCATGAACCATGAGATCCCCATCGGTGACAATTACCGCGAAAGTGTTTTTGCATTCATCAACCAGAATAAACTGAATGACTGAAATGAAAAAGATCATCATGTTAGTTATCGTTTGTTTTATCGTGATCCCCACCATCGCGCAGAAACAGGCATGGACTTTCCAACAATGCCTGGACACAGCACTTCAGCGGAATATCTCGGTCAACCAGAGCCGCCTCAGTAATGAGATCGACAGGATCAATCTGCAACAGTCAAAAGCAAACCGACTTCCCAGTCTGAATGCCGGTGCGAACGGGGGTGTCAATTACGGAAAATCACTGGACCCTACAACATCCGGCTACGTAGATGAAGGGTTGAATACCGCTTCTTTTTCGGTAAATTCGGGCATGACACTATTTGGGGGTCTGGAGCTGCAAAGAACCATTGAGCAGTATAAAATGAACCTGGATGCCGGGAAATTCGATACCGAGAAAATCCGGAATGATGTTACCCTCAACATTACAACAGCCTATCTTCAGCTATTGTTTTCTTATGAGATCCTGGACGCTGCAAAAAAACAGGCGGAGTCTACCTCTACGCAGGTCGACCGGACACTGAAACTGGTTGATGCCGGGAAAATTCCGGAAAGCAACCTCTATACCATCCGCTCACAAATGGCAACTGATAACCTCGCGATTGTTAATGCCGAAGGACAGTTGGAAATTGCCCGGGTCACCCTGATGCAGCTGATGGAAATTCCCGTTCTCGACAGTTTTGATATCGAGAAGCCCATTGTACAGGAGCCTGCAGCCATGCTTCTCCTTACCAAAACGGATATCTATAACAAGGCCCTGACTACCCAGCCACAAATCAGCAGCGCCGCCATCAAAACCAACAGTGCTCTGCTTGGGATCCGGATCACTGAATCTGCCCGCTGGCCGAAACTCTCCCTGAGCGGAAGCATCAATTCAAATTATGCAAATTCCAGCAGGAGTTCCAGTTCCAGATCCTTACGCGATCCCTTCTCCACTCAGCTATGGAATAACCTTGGCGAGGGGATCGGGATGAACCTCTCCATCCCGATATACAGCAACCGGCAGATCAAAAGCAATATCGAAAAAGCAAAGGTCAACGCTCTCAGTATGCAGTTCAATGAGCAAAACACAAAGAATATCCTGAGGAAAGCGATCGAGCAATCCTATACTGACCTCAAAACCGCCGGGAAGAAATACCAGGCAACAAAAGAACAGTCCCTGGAGGCTGAACTGGCTTATCTCAACATGGAGAAAAAATACAATGTCGGAATGTCCACGGCCATCGATTACCTCATTGAAAAAAACATCTATTTCCAGGCTCAGTCGAACCTGATCCAGAGTAAATATGATTACCTCTTCAAGACGAAGATCCTTGATTTTTACCAGGGTATCCCCATCGTGTTTTAGAACTATGCAATGACGAACTGTGAAAAAAACAAATAAGAAATACTGAATCAAAATGAAGAAGAAATATTGGTATATCATAGGCATCGTGATCATCGTTGCCGGCGTTGTTGCCTGGTTTACCTTAAAAAAGAAAAGCAGTGAAAAGGTCGAGTATCGTTCCTCACAGGTTGAACACGGCGATATCCGCATTGTCGTAACTGCCACGGGGACGTTGAGTGCAGATACTACCGTCCAGGTCGGAACACAGGTATCGGGAATCATTTCAAAGATCTTTGTCGATTTCAATTCGGTGGTAAAGAAGGGCGATGTGGTAGCCTTGCTCGACACCACCTACCTGGCCGCCGCACTTGAAGATGCAGCCTCCAGCCTCTACCGTGCACAGGTACAGGTTGACCTGACGAAGCGAACCTTCGACCGTACGAAAAAACTTTTCGAAGAAAAGGTGGTGGCACAGGCAGATTATGACCAGGCACTTTCCGATTACGAAACAGCAAAAGGAAACCTCAGGTCGGCAAAATCATCCCTGGAGCGTGCCCGTATCAACCTGAAATATGCGACCATTGTTGCCCCGGTTTCCGGAGTGGTTATTTCCAGGGCTGTTGACCGCGGACAGACCGTTGCGGCAAGTTTTAACACCCCTACCCTTTTCACCATCGCCAATGACCTTACCAAAATGCAGGTCCAGGCCAGTGTCGATGAAGCGGATATCGGCAAGATCCGTGTCGGACAGGAAGTTTCATTTACCGTTGACGCATATACGGATCAGACATTCAACGGAACAGTGCGACAGATCCGTCTGCAGCCCACGGTTACCCAAAATGTCGTGAATTATACCGTTATCATCGATGTGCCGAACGAGGATATGAAATTGATGCCGGGCATGACCGCCAATATCACGGTAAAGATCCAGGAGGTGCAGAATGTGATGAGGGTTCCGGCCAGCGCCCTGAGGTTCTGGCCTGCCCAGGATAATCTGGCCACCATTATGAAAGAACTGCCGGATTCAACAAAAAAAATGCTTGAAGCCGCAATAGCACTCCGGGCCAAACGAAATCAGAAGGGAACAGGAAAATCATGGGGCAGCAGCGACGGAGCCATGGCAGGGAACAACACGACGGGGCAGTCAAAAAATGCTTCCGCCCAAAAACAAACGGGAGTAAAGACTTCCCCATCATTTAATACAACTCATGGTCCGATGAGCGCGAAAAACCAGGCAGCAAACCAATCCTGGACGTCAGGATCCCGGCACGGAGACCACCAATGGAAAGGCAATGATCAGCCTGGAAATGCGACTATAGCTAAATCCGACAAAGCGACAATTCCTTCAGGACAGCAACTGGAGATCGGGAAGAACCGGGAACCTGAGCAGATCCGCATGCGTACGGCGATCATCTGGGTGAAACAGGGGGAGAAACTGGTCCCGGTCAAAGTCAAATCAGGACTCACTGACGGAAGTTTTACACAGGTGGAAGGAAAATTGAAGGACGGTGAAGAAATTATAACCGGGATCGTCAACAGCACCCAGCAGGCAGGTTCACAACAGCAGCAAAGTCCCTTCATGCCGCAGATGGGACGCCCGGCCAGTACAAGAGGAGGAAGGTAAGATGCAGGACCAGATCATCTCCGTAAAAAACCTTGTCAAGACCTACAGAATGGGGGACCTGGAGGTTCATGCCCTGCGCGGCATCCAGATGGATATCCGCAGGAGCGATTTTGTGGCGATCATGGGAAAAAGCGGTTCCGGGAAATCAACCTTTATGAATATCATCGGCTGCCTCGACCTTCCCACAAAAGGGGAATATTTCCTGGATGGGGTTGATGTCAGGAAAATGGATAAGGACCAGCTGGCCAACCTGCGGAATAAAAAGATCGGTTTCGTATTTCAGTCGTTCAACCTGCTTTCCAGAACCTCGGCGCTCGAAAATGTTGAACTACCCCTGCTTTACAACAGTAAAATCAGTTCAAAAGAGATGCACGACCGGGCCATGCAGGCCCTGAATTCGGTCGGACTGGAGTCCCGGTCACATCACTTCCCAAACCAGCTTTCAGGCGGGGAACAGCAACGGGTGGCGATCGCCCGTGCCCTCGTAAACGACCCGGTTGTGATCCTTGCGGATGAACCGACCGGGAACCTTGATACACGTACCAGTGTGGAAGTCATGGACATCTTCCAACAACTGAACAAAAAGGGAATTACAGTTGTCATCGTGACCCATGAACCAGACATCGCCGGCTATACCAACCGGAACGTAAGTTTCCGGGATGGAAAGATCCTGAAAGATATCACCATAGAGAAACCAAGAATTGCAAGCGTCGAACTGCTTACCATTCCAGTAATTTCAGAGGAGGAAACGATATGAAACTCAGGAACCAGATGATCGCTGCACTCCGGTCACTTGCGAAGAATAAAATGCGGACCTTTCTCACCATGCTTGGGATCATCATCGGCGTGGCCTCCGTGATCGCCATGCTTGCGATCGGACAGGGTTCCAGGGAAAGCATCCAGAAACAGATCTCCAGCCTTGGCACCAACCTGCTCACCGTTTTTCCTTCTGCAAGCATGACCGGAGGCGTAAGGATGGAAGCAGGTTCCTCCCAGCGGCTCACACTGGATGATTACAAGGCCCTGGCAGGCCGGTGTCCCTCCATTATGTACTCCACACCTGTTGTCAGAACAAGCGGTCAGCTTATCGCAAACGGACAAAACTGGAGAACCTCGGTATGGGGCGCCAACCCGGATTATTTTTCCATCCGTAACCTGGTTATCGAAACGGGAAGTATCTTCACTGCGGCCGATGACAAAAGCGCGGCAAAAGTCTGTGTAATAGGGAAAACCGTTGTCACCAACCTGTTTGGTGAAGGCGGTGATGCTGTTGGCAAACAGATCCGGGTAAATAAAATTCCTTTTATGGTGATCGGTGTGATCGCTGCAAAAGGACAGAATGCCTTCGGACAGGATCAGGATGACATTCTGATCGCTCCCTTTGCAACTGTCCAGCAGCGCATGATGACGGTTACTTATATCCAGTCAATCATGGCCTCCGCCACAACCGAAAAGATGATCCCGGAAGCCACCGATGAAATGACCGAAGTGCTGAAGGAACGCCACCACCTGGGTGTTTCGGAAGAACCCGACTTCTCAATCCGTTCACAGGCGGATATCTCCTCTGCTGCAACTGCAACCTCGGGGATCCTCACCATCCTTCTGGCCAGCATTGCAAGCATTTCACTTCTGGTGGGCGGTATCGGAATCATGAACATTATGTTGGTTTCCGTCACCGAACGTACGCGGGAGATCGGCATCAGGATGGGTGTAGGCGCCCGCGGCCGGGATGTCCTTTTACAGTTCCTGATCGAAGCTATGATGATCAGCCTTCTGGGGGGCATCCTTGGCGTAGGCCTGGGCGTTTTAACATCCTGGATTATCGCCACCGTGATGAAATGGCCCGTTACCATCACCATCACCTCCATCCTGCTGTCGTTCCTCTTCTCAACCGCCATCGGCATCTTTTTCGGATGGTATCCCGCACGAAAAGCCGCCCGGCTCAACCCGATCGATGCCCTGCGGTATGAATAGATTTCCAATCCCCTTTGGCGAATTCCGTTTTTTACCTATCTTTGCCCCCCTCAAAGCATTCGCGTTCCAGAATTTGTAATTCGTACTTTGAAATGGCTTCGTAGTTCAATGGATAGAATGGAAGTTTCCTAAACTTTAGATGCAGGTTCGATTCCTGCCGAGGCTACAAAAAAAAATGTTCTTTACCCCCGACTTATTGACCCGGTTGCCGGTCTGTCCTTGTTATAATCATTTCCTTTCCGTCTTTCTCGTCTTTTGTGGAATGGTATAAGCAAGACCAACTTTAACCATTAAACTCAGCATTTTAATCTTGTCGGATCCCCAGGCACTGCCTACAGGCAAAAGATTCATGCTCAGATTATTTTCAAATACAGCCCTCAGGCTTTTACTGACCGGCACTTCAATCCCCCAGCCGGCCAATAGACCAAATTCAAAAGCGGGGTAATATCCAACGGCATTCCCATTGATGGTATCCCTCGAATCCGGATTTCCCATCCACCATGAATAATATGTCCCCCGGAGACCTGAATGGAGTATCGTTCCGAAATAAAAACCCGGATAAAGAAAAAACCTGACCTTCGATCCCAATACAAACTGTGGCTTGAAAAGCAGATAGATGTTTCCAAGATTAAAATTAAAGTATGCACTGTTACCGCCACCCAGCCCCGAAAAAACTGAATGTACTTCAAATGACCGGTGGGTATATTCAAGCTCGCAGCCAAGGTTAAACGTGTGGACGGAACGCTCATTTATTGACACAGAAACAGAATAGGCCGTTTTGGAATAATCATAGTCATAGTAGTAATCCTGGAAGGTGGGTTTGGTAAACCAGAAATAGTTATAACCAGCATGAACACCTATTTGCATCTGCCCTGCGGAGATCAGCGGCAAAAAAACCAGGAGGGAATAGAGAATGTTTTTTTTCATTTTATCCTGACAAACCTGGTTAAGAAGGAAATCTTTCACTCTTAGCCATTGCAATTTAAGAAACTTTAATTCACAAATTGCATCTCAACTTACAGCTGCTTTTCATATGCCTGCTCAATAAGATATTTATCTTTGCTGGAGTTTTACAATTTGCTGTTTATGAGGTCACGCTTTCTGCTTTTCATAATTCAACTGATACTGGTACTCCCGTTGTTTGGAGGTAATCCCGGCTCGCTTGAAAAATGGATGGAAGAGAAACCCCGGGGACTTTACAATGTCACAGGATTTTCCGTGATCACAAGTACGGGTCAGTCCATGAATGGGATGCAGACCATATTCGGTTATCGTCTGTGCCCGCAGCTCGGCGCAGGATTAGGGGCCGGCATTGAACGCTTCACTCAAATGCCATTGTATGATGTTTTCAAAGCAAACCTGACCATGCTGCCTATCTTTGTGGATCTCCGCTATACGGCAATAAAAAAGAAACTTTCCCCGCTCATCGCTGTCAACCTGGGCTATAAGGTCCTGCTGAACGAGCCATCCACGCAATACATCACGAGCACGGTGGAAGCCTTCCCGGGAATGGCCTGGAATACATATTACGACAATGACACCTACAATCGGGGAGGATTTTTTCTGGGAGCGGAAGCCGGATTTCGGATCATGATTTATAAACGGCTCTCCCTGAACTGCGTGGCGGGTTATTCTCTCTGGTCTGTTTCGGGCACACGGAATAAATGGAATTATGAATACCTCTCCGCACCTGGTGGAACCGAAAAAGTTACGGTTTATTACGCAGCCGAAAAATCCAGAGCCATTACTCATACTTTCCTTTTCCGGATCGGGTTTGGTTTCTGAGCACTACTGTTCCCTAAAAAGCAAAAGCCGGATCAATTGATCCGGCCCTGCCCGCTCTGAGAGCTTCGATAAAACGCACTTTTATTCTTTAGGTGCATCTTTTGTTTTCGGCACAGACACATTTTTAGTTGCAGGGTACAGATCGAAAGAATACTGCTGTCCGGTCATGAATGGACCCTGATGGAATACCGGTGCTGTGTTCAGTTCGTTCACGCAAACATAATGAAGGATCTCGGCATTCCGCATCAATCTTGCCCCCCGTACGCCTGCTGTTGATGTGGATTCAGTAAAGGAATAGGTGCTCAAACCGGGGTTGTAACCCTGCGGACCAGCTACCGGATTGCCATGTCCATCGACAAGAACGACCAGGTATGAACTGCACAGGTCAATATCTGCACTGATGTGAATGTTGACTTCATAACGAACAACCGAAGCCGGTTTTGTGTTTTTCCCGTCTGTACGGTTTGCGGAATAAGCGGAAACGAATCCTGAAAAGAGAAAGATCATACTTAATACGGCGGTAATTTTTAAAGTTTTCATGGTGTTTTGTTTTTTAGGGTTTTTAATTGTTTTCATTGATGTAAAGGTACATCGGCGGGGAGGCTGGTTTCAAGCGCTGAACTATCTGATTTTACAGGCGATTTTAACGTTTTATGACTGCGTAATTGTACGTAACCAGGGGGTTAATAGATGTCTGGCTGAGTCTGGTTCTTTCAACAAAGCAAAAGCCGGATCAAATGATCCGGCTCTGTGCTGAAGGAGTTGATTTTGAAACGTGGGATCACTCCTTGGGAGGTTGGTTGGTTCTGATCTGCTGGTCTCCCTGTGTTTGAGGATAGAGATTAAAATCATAGGTTCTGCCGGTAAGGAACTCACCTCTTTTCATATCCGGTGAAGTAAACAGTTCATTCGGGCAGATAAAATGCATAATGTCGGGATTGATGATGAGCATGGCTATGCGGGTACCGGAAACCGGACCTGCTTCAACAAAATAATAAGCAGTGGTTCCCTGACGAAAGGTTTGTGGCGGTGCAATCAGTTTTCCTGATTCGTTGACAACAACGACCTGATAGAAGTTGCAAAGGTGCATATCATGGTTAAACTGTACGTTCACCTGGTAGCGGATCCCTGCATTTGAAAAAGAGCTTGTTAATTTGCCAGCCGGTGTTGAAAAAACAGAGGTCATTCCAATAAGGAAGAAAAACAGGCTGATGGCGGCGGTAATTTTTAAAGTTTTCATGGTGTTTGTTTTTTTGGGTTTTTACTTGGTTTCATTGATGTAAAGGTATGGCAGCCGGGAGGGTGGTTTCAAGCGCTGAACTATCTGACCTTACAGGCGGTTTTAACGGTTTTCAGCTGCGTATTTCTACCTGGGGGATTGTGACACAGGGTTCATGTATTTCTCGGTTAGCCATTGCATCAGGGCCATCCATAAAAAGAGAAAGGCTGCCCCAACAAAGGCAGCCATTCAGTCAGAAGAATATAACCCAAATCCAACTAACTCTATCTTTCTCCTACGGCAGAGACACCTCCGCCCGGAACCGGCACAGGGGGTACCGCGTGTGTGCTGGGGTAAAGGTTGAATTCATAGGTGTGACCCACCAGGAATTCACCGGTTATTGAAAACGGGGAGGTATGAAGTTCAACAGGGCATATCAGGGAGCTAACCTCTGAATTTAATACCAGTTTTGCGGTGCGTGTTCCGGAAACCGGTCCCCTTTCAGAAAAATAATACGCCGAAATGCCTTGACGAAATGCCTGGGGGGCGGTGATGAGGCGTCCGTTTTCATCTACGATCTCTACAAGATATAAATTACATAAGGAAACATCATTGCTAAAATGAATGTTGACAAGGTAACGAACAGCAACAACAGGCTTGTAGGCACCCTGTCCGCTTACCGGACTTGCAGATGCAACTGACCCACCCATTAAAAGGAAAAGGCTGAATACCGGGATGAATTTTATTGCTTTCATGGCTTTTTGTTTTAGAGTTTATGATTGATTTCGATGATGTAAAATTACAACCGCCGACAGGGCGGATTCAAGCGCTGTTTTATCTGATCTGTAAAGTGTTTTTCACTTTACAGCACTGCGTAGAATTACGTCTGTTTCCGGATCATTTCAAGGATCAAATCCCTTGTCTTATAACAGAGGCAGGAGAATTTGCAGACTCCCTGGTTTTTACAGGATGAAAAAAGGCCGCCCCGGTATTATCAGAACGGCCTTTTATTTTTGACTCAGAAATGTATACTGCTAATCTACGCCGACAGCGGAAACCGAACCGATAGGAACAGGGACAGGTGGATAAACCGTTGGGTAGAGATTAAAGGGATAGGTCTGCCCCAGCCAGAAGTTGCCGGTCTCTGAGTCCTTTGTGGTAAAGATCTCGTTAGGACAAACAAAGTGTGGTAACCCGGTATCGGGAATCAGGATGGCGGTCCGAGTGCCTTTTACCGGACCTTTTTCATAAAACGAATAAACACCGAGTAAAGGCTGAAACACCTGGGGTGCTGCGACAGCATGTCCGCTTTCATCAACTACCTCCACCAGATATGGGTTGCATAGGCTCACATCGCTGGTAAAATGAACATTCACAAGATAATGTGTTGCAATGATCTGTTTTTGGATGTTATTACCAGGGATTTTTTCGGAAAAAACAACAGTCATTCCAATGAAAAGGAATAGACTGAATATGGTGATAATTCTGATTGTTTTCATGACAGTAAGTATTAAATGAATCTGATGATCATCCATCAGGATGTTGTAAAATTACTGTCAGGGAAAGTGCCATCAAGCGTAAATCCATCCCTTCTTGATGCGTAATTCTACGCATCCGGATCAAAAACCCGCTGAAAACCATTGCGGATGAAGAGATTAACTGTACTTTTGCACTCTTTTTATAAATAATTATCTGAACAGATGAAAAATATCATTCCTGTACTCCTTTTATTATTTGCAATCAACCTGGCCTCTGCGCAGAATAAAAAGATACTGTTTGACGCAACCAAGGCTGAAGCAGCCGGCAATGCTGACTGGGTGATCGATGCGGATGCCCATAATCTGGGTTATTCAAGCGGTCCTGCACAGCTGAACCAGGGCAGTGAATCGAATCCACAGAGAATACCCACACCTGCTCAGTCCGGTATTACCGCTTCTACTTCTGAATCATACTGGGAAGGCGGCATCTCTGCCTGGGGCATCGATCTGGTAAAAAAAGGATACACTGTGGAATCATTGCCTTTTAACGGACAGATCACATATGGTAACACATCAAATACACAGGATCTTTCAAACTATAAGGTATTCGTGGTATGTGAACCAAACATTGTGTTCACTTCAGCCGAGAAGACCGCCATTCTGCATTTCGTGCAAAACGGGGGAGGACTTTTCATGGTTTCCGACCATGATGTTTCCGATCGTAACAATGACGGCTGGGATTCACCACACATCTGGGACGACCTCCTGACCAATAACAGCATTGCCAGTGACCCTTTCGGATTTACTTTTGATTATGTGGATTTCTCTCAAACAACAACAAACCTGCCGAATCTTCCCGCAGACCCTCTTCTTCATGGCCCTATGGGCACTGTAACCAAAGCACAATGGAGCAATGGCACGACAATGACGCTGGCACCAGCACATAACAGCTCAGTGGTTGGCGTGATCTACAAAACAGGTTCAAGCAACGTGGGAACAACCAATTGCATGGTAGCGCATTCCACATATGGTAGCGGCAGGGTTGTTGGGATCGGTGACAGTTCTCCCTGCGACGACGGCTCAGGTGACCCCAATGATCAGCTATATGACGGATGGATCGCAGATGCCAGCGGAAATCATGAAAAGCTGATCATCAACGCCACTATCTGGCTTGCTTCTTCTGTATCCACAGGTATTGGAGGAAATCCAGAATCAGGTTCCAAAGTAACGTTCTATCCGAATCCTGTCCATGACAAGGGTGTATTCAGTATTCCTGCAGGAACAGACCTTTCTTCGGCCTCCGTTAAGATTTTCAGCCTAACAGGTACGGAAGTATTCCATGTAAACGGATTGACCACGAACGAGGTCTCCATAGATGCATCCCGGCTCTCCCCCGGGTTTTACTACTTCCAGATCCTTGATGGAAACAGAATCACCGCATCCGGGAAGATCATAAGAAATTAAAGAATAAAATCCCGGACAGTCCGGTTCTCATTCAACGGTAACGGCCGTTCCATAGCAGATCACTTCAGTGACCCCGCTCATTACTTCCGTGGTATCGTATCTTACACCAATAACCGCATTTGCGCCGACCTCTTCCGCATGGCGTATCATGAGACTGAATGCATCCATGCGGGTTCTTTCGCACAATTCTGTATAAAGGGTAATATTCCCGCCAGCAAGCGTCTGGAAGGCAGCGCCGATGTTGCCAAAGATCGACCGCGATCTTACGAGTACCCCGCGTACGAGCCCCTGGTTGGAAATGATCTTCCTACCCGGAATATCAAAAGCGGTTGATGTCATTTTAATGTCCATGAACTGATTATTTGTTATTCAAAAATACGAAATAATTTTCTGCTTTTTGCCGTCATTCAGTGAAATCACCTGAACTTTTATTATCTTTATATTGTATTATTCAGGATATTTTCGGAAATAGATTCCTTAAAGAAAACAAGCCATGAAAAAGCTTTTCGTGCTTATCCTCTTCAGTTTTTTCGCCATCACGGGAATGGCGCAGCATTGGGCCCCGGCAGGTGCCACCTGGTATTATACCGAAGTTTTTTTTGGTCCGGGAGTTGATTATTTTAAATTTACATCCGAAAAAGACACGATGTTTCATGGTGTCACCTGCGTGAAGATCACCAAACGACATAACCCAGCTTGCAGTGACAGGCCTGCTGTAGAATATATGTATGAGAACAATCATAAAGTCTATTTTTATGATTCGGTTTTCAGTGCCTTTCAGCTCCTTTATGATTTCACTCCGGTAGTGGGAAACACATGGTCCATCAAATTGAAAAACTATGGGAATCCAGGTGATACGGATACAGTCTTCGTTTCGGTGGATTCCATTCAACCAGTCATCATCAATGGAAATACACTTAATAAGTTTTTTGTCACCTATGATTTCCACAATGAAGTATGGCCAAACTACATCTATTCAGGTGTACTGATTGAACCCATCGGCGATCTGTATTATATGTTCAATTTCGCCCCCAGTTTTGGTTTTGCGTGTGACGGAAATTTCGCCACAGGGCTTCGCTGTTATGATGATAACGAAATAGGGCATTTTGATACAGGAATAGCCTCTTCCTGCGATTATACTTCCGTTGGAATTGACCCGCATAGCAGGAATACTTCCCTTTCCGTCACTGTTTATCCTGTTCCGGCAAAAGATCTTCTGAATCTAAAACCGGAAAACTGTATCCCGGTTTTTTACAGGATAAGTGATTTGCCCGGAGCGATAATTCATCGTGGGAAAATCAGTGGGACAACCATTGACCTTAACGGTCTTCCGGCAGGTTTTTACATTCTGGAGGTGTTCGATAGCAGAAATCAACTCCTGACCCGTCAGAAATTTCTGAAAAATTAGGAGGGAAATCAGCAGAGCGTGTATCTTTGGGCACCATTAATCTTTGTGCATGAAACTCAAGGCCGCCCTTCTCCTGCCATTTATTTTTCTCCTTTTAAGCCTTCCTTTGTTCTCACAAACGATAAGGGTGGCTCACCAGAAGGATTATTACCCCTATTCATGGTCAGACAGCGCGGGAAATCCCAAAGGGTTTCTCATTGAATGGTGGAAATTATGGGCAACCAAAGTGCACGTTAAAGTGACATTTGTAAGCGGCAGTCTGGATGCATGTCTGAACATGGTCCTGCATGACAGTGCTGATGCAATGGCCGGTTCTTTTTTCGAGCAGGACATGAAGGATCATCTCCGGTATGCTGAGTTCATCATGCGCCTTAAAACCATTCTTTTTCTTGAGAAGGGGTACAATCCGAAATCTGTAAATGAGATAACAAAGCCGGTGAGCATCGTTAAAGGAGAACTGTCAGACAAATTCGTCCGTCAGAAATTCCCCAGGCTGAACCTGCTCTATTTTAACTCTGAGCGCGAAATGAGGTCAAAGATCGATCAGAGGGTGTTATCGGGATTTATCTATGATTACCCTGATCTCCGGCCACCATTTGAAGAAGTTCCCGCCCCAAAAGGCTATTCAAAGTTCCTGGTGATCCGGGCCGATAAGATTCGTCCTGTTGTTAAAGAAGGGAATGACAGAATGATCGGACTTTTAATGACAGGGGCTGCACAGATCACAGACAATGACATTCTCAGGATCATCAGCGGCTATTCCATCATAAAGAAACAATCTGAAATTCCCTGGAACGGGCTGATCATCGCCTCTGCACTTTTTCTGATGGGCCTTGTTGCCCTCTACCTTCTGCTGAGAAGCAGACGCACCAATGCTTCACCGACAGGCAACGACGATGAGTGGAAACTTCTTATGGAGCAGGGAGAGAATGAACGTGTGGAATTCAAGTCAAGCCTTCGCTGGGATCTTCGCCAGGAGAAAGTGAACAAGGCGATGGAACATGTGATCGCCAAAACCATCTCCGCTTTTCTCAATTCGGAAGGCGGAACACTTTTCATCGGGGTGGATGATGAGGGCAAAGCGATCGGTTTGATGCCGGATTACATGTCGCTGAGCAGGAAGAACAGCGACGGATTTCTGCTGGCGCTTACCGACGTGATCAACCGCTATATCGGCAAAAAGACCCACAGGTTCATCAATGCCCGTATTGTCAATGTATACAGCAGGGAGATCTGCATTATTTCCATGGTCAGATCGGATGCGCCGGTTTTTGTAGGAACAGGCAATGAGGAGGAATTTTTCATCCGTGCCACTGCCTCTTCGCAGCCACTGAATATGCGTGAAGCCATGGAATATATTCAGTCGCACTGGGGCAGGAAGGCCTGATCCTTAAATTGATCGTATCTTCGCAAAAAACAACAAACATGCAGACAATTCTTGGAAGCGGGGGCGCCATTGGCAATGACCTGGCTAATGCCCTCTTGAAATATACAGATAAGATCCGGCTTGTAAGCCGCAACCCGAAGAAAGTGAATGAAGCAGATGAACTTTTCCCTGCCGACCTTACGATGAGAGACCAGGTTTTTAAGGCAGTGGAAGGATCCGAAGTTGTTTATCTCACCATCGGGTTTGAGTACAAGCTGAAAGTATGGCAGGAAAAATGGCCCGCCCTGATGCGGAATGTCATTGATGCCTGTAAGCAGTATAAGGCCCGTCTTGTTTTCTTTGATAACATCTATATGTATGACCAGGACAGTCTGACCAATATCACAGAAGAAACACCCGTAAAGCCCTGCAGCAAAAAAGGAGCGATCAGGGCGGAGATAGCAAAAATGATCACAGATGAAACCGCCAGCAATCAGCTTGTTGCCCTGATCGCACGTTCAGCTGATTTTTACGGGCCCGGCATTGCAAACAGCGTTTTAAATGAAACGGTTTACAAGAACTTTAAAAAAGGAAAAGCAGCTAACTGGATCGCAGCTGCCGACAAGGTCCATAATTTCACCTATACTCCCGATGCAGCGCGTGCTACAGCCTTGCTGGGAAACACCCCGGATGCATTCGGACAGGTATGGCATCTTCCGACGGATCATTCCAGGATGACCGGTAAACAATGGGTAGAGATGTTTGCAGCAGAAATGAACGTCAAGCCCAAACTACAGGTGCTACCGATCTGGATGATGGGGATTCTTGGATTATTTGTCCCAATTATGAAAGAGCTGAAGGAGATGGCATATCAGAGTGACCGGGATTATTTTTTCAACAGCTCCAAATTCGAGAAGCGGTTCAATTTCACACCTGCTCTTCCGATTGAAGGAGTGCGTGCAGTCATTCAGCACGGCTGATCATAAGTGATCATTTTTCTGCAGGATCGATCACTCCGGCATCTCTGGTGAGAGAATCCGGTACCAGGTAAGGAGGGTGTTGCCTTATTTTTTCTTCCATTTTATTTCTAAGGTCCGAACAGTAGTCGATGGCTTTCTGATAGGCATCACTGTATGACATGCCTTTTGCCCGCAAGCTGCGTTCCAAAAGCTCAGTGGCTATGCAGTATTCTGTTTCCTCACAGGAGATCTGCCCGTCGATCCAGATCTCATTTTTAGGAATGAAACGGTAATTCAGGTCATTCCCGCTGAAGCCGAAGTCCGGGTAGATGGTTGCACGTATATGGTAGCCATCCACAATCCAGATGCCGATGTTGTCGCGCACCCCGAGCGGTATCCTGTAAATGTTCTCGAGACGGACACTGTCTGGTCCTTCCATAATCTCCTTTGCACCACTGTAATCTCTGACCGATAAAACCGGCAGTATCGATTCATGGGCACGACACACTGAATTGAATTTTTTACGCATCACCACCTCAATGGCCAGGGAGGAGTCATGAGAACGGTTATAGGTCCAGCCATACTTCGCCATCAGGTGGCGTTCATTCAGTTCATGAGCTACCGTCAGCTCATATTCCTCACATGAAAGTGCGTGATCCACCCAGATCTCCCCTTTTGGATTGAAAATGTAGCGTTGCTCATTCCCCCCGTAAAGAAATGAAGAATAGACGCTCTGCCTCACTTTGTATCCATCGACGATCCAGATATCGTATCCATTGCGGTTGCCGCAATAACAGCGGTAAACTCCGTCGAGGTTATTTTTGGGTTTACAGCCACCAAGAAAAAAAATAAGGATAAGGAATAGTGGATATTTGATTTTCATAACTGTGATTTCTTTAACGGTACTCCAAAAGTACCTTATAAATTGGTACTTTTGTGTTTCTGAAACATTTTTTCCATGACCCTCCGACAGATTTTTATCCGGTATAAAAGTGCAATCGCAACGGTCATCTTTTTTGTGTTGATCGAGAACATCGCCTGGATCATCGAGCCCACCTTTTTCGGACAGCTTCTGGATGCCCTCATTGATGATTTTTACAACAAGGAACATATTGATTTTGTGACACCGCTGATCATCTGGATCATCATTTACCTGATCAATGCAACAGGCGGGAGTCTTAGCCGGTATTTCAGCGGAAAGAAATACGCACAGGTTTATGCCGATATTGCCGTGCGGATGATCGTTGTTTCCAGGAAAAAAGGGTACCCTATGACAAAGACCCTTGCCCGTGCGGAGCTGGCTAAAGAATACATCGTTTTTCTAAAGGAACGCCTCCCTGAGGTTTCCTGGCAGGTTACAGCCACCTTCGGCGCCGTGGTGGCCCTTTTCTTTTACGACTGGCGCATAGCCGCCATAAGTTCTCTGGTACTGATTCCAATGGCTATTATCAATCGCAAATACAGGAATACGGTGACCAAGCTCCAGAAAGACATTCATGATACCCGAGAGGATATCTACCGCGTGGTTGAAAGCAAGGATGATTCGCGGATCCAGGAGTATTTCCTTGATATGGTGGCCCCCCAGACCAAGATCGCAAAATGGAACTCTCTGAATTATATCATCATCAAGGTATTCCTGATGATCATCTTTATCGGGGTGCTCTTCATCTGTGTGGATGTGGATAATTTCTCCACCGGGAAGATCTACTCAGTGGTGGCATACATCTGGACCTTCATTTCATCAACCGAGTATCTGCCGGGCCTGATGGAAAGCATTGCCTCAGTCCGTGAACTGAGTGTAAGGCTTAAGGAAGAGGAAGTTTACTAATAAGCGGACAGTAATAAAACCTACCCTTATTTTACGGTTGCTCCGTTTGTAACGCCGGTATCGGGTGTCACAAAATAAAGTTTCCCATCGGGGTTCTCCCCCATCAGGATCATGCCCTGTGAATCGATGCCCTTCAGGTTTCTGGGGGCCAGATTGACAAGGATGCAGACCCGCTGCCCGATGATAGCGGTAGGTTCGAAAAATTCAGCAATGCCGGAAACAACCGTCCGCTGATCAATCCCCGTATCAATTTTCAGCTTCAGAAGCTTCTTTGTTTTTGCTACTTTTTCAGCTTCAAGGATGGTCCCTGCACGGATATCCATTTTTGAGAAATCATCGAATTCAATCGTCGGTTTCATTGGTGTGACCGGAACAACCCGGGATTCGTTAGCCCTTTTTGTTTCCAGCAGCTTATTGACCTGTGCCTCTATGGCACTGTCCTCGATCTTGTCGAAAAGAAGTTCTGCCTGGTTCAGCTGATGTCCCGGCTTTAGCCAGTTGCCATTTTCAGCCTCACTCCATTTCATGAATTCCAGTCCGAACATTTTTCTGACCTTCTCCATGGTAAACGGCAAAAATGGCTCCCCGACAATGGAGAGCTGGGCACAGATTTGCAGGGAGATATTCAGGACGGTCCCGACCCTGGCAGGATCAGTCGCAAAGACTTTCCAGGGCTCTGTATCCGTAAGGTATTTGTTTCCCAGCCGGGCAAGGTTCATCAATTCAGAAAGGGCTTCCCGGAAACGGTAAAGGTTGATGCTGGAAGCGATCTTCCCCGGAAATGTTTTCATGGATTCCAGGGTCTCCCTGTCGATGTCGGTCAGTTCTGCCCGTTCCGGGACGATCCCGTTAAAGTACTTCTGAGTAAGGATGAGCGTACGATTAACAAAGTTGCCGAAAATGGCGACAAGTTCACTGTTATTGCGCGTCTGAAAATCTTTCCAGGTAAAATCATTGTCTTTGGTCTCCGGGGCATTTGATGTAAGCACATAACGCAGCACATCCTGCTTACCCGGAAAATCCTCAAGGTACTCATGAAGCCATACGGCCCAGTTGCGGGAGGTGGATATCTTGTCGTTTTCAAGATTCAGAAACTCATTCGCCGGAACGTTGTCCGGTAAAATATAGGTTCCTTCGGCCTTCAGCATGGCCGGGAAAATAATGCAATGGAATACGATATTATCCTTTCCGATGAAATGAACCATCTTCGTTTCCTTGTCTTTCCAGTATTTTTCCCAGTCGGGCGTAAGCTCCTTTGTTGCAGAAATATAACCGATGGGGGCATCAAACCATACATACAGAACCTTGCCTTCGGCACCTTCCACCGGCACCTTCACACCCCAGTCAAGGTCGCGGGTCACAGCCCGGGGTTGCAGTCCCTGGTCAAGCCAGGACTTGCACTGCCCGTATACATTCACCTTCCAGTCGTCCTTATGACCATCAAGAATCCACTCTTTCAGCCAGGGTTCGTATTGGTCGAGGGGCAGGAACCAGTGTTTTGTTTCCCGCATCACCGGTTTGTTGCCACTTAAAACGGAAACCGGGTTGATAAGGTCCGTTGCATTCAGCGAAGTGCCACATTTTTCACACTGGTCGCCATAAGCTTTTTCATAATCACAATGGGGGCAGGTGCCTGTAATATAACGGTCAGCAAGGAAATGGCCAGTGGCCTCATCATAGTACTGGGAAGATTCCTTCTCAATGAATTGCCCGGCATCATAGAGCTTCCTGAAAAACTCAGAAGCGGTTTCATGGTGCACCTTATTCGAGGTCCTGGAATAAATGTCAAAGGATATTCCGAAATCCTCAAACGACTTTTTAATGATCCCATGATACTTATCCACGATCTCCTGTGGTGAAACACCCAGCTGCAGCGCCTTGATTGTTATAGGAACCCCGTGTTCATCCGATCCCCCGATAAACACTACATCCTCATCGTTCATTCGGAGGAAACGGACATAAATATCAGCAGGAACGTACACTCCTGCCAGGTGGCCGATGTGGATGGGTCCGTTTGCATAAGGAAGCGCAGAAGTAACAAGGTAACGCTTAAAATTTTCAGATCCGGGTATATTTTTCATGGAAAAATTGTAATTTTCGGCAAAGATAAGAAATTAGATGCTGGATGCTGGATGCTGGATGACCGATGGAGGTTACTTAAGATTCAATCGCACAATCCCTCAATCGTCTAATCGTAAATGAAGTATTATCCCAATATCTGAACAAAACACTTAAGACTGACCATGACCCCAAAGTACCTGGAAAAAGGAGACAAGATCGGCATCGTGGCGCCTGCCCGTTGTATAAGTTTCGAAGAGGTGCATCCCAGTATCAAACTCTTCCAGAAATGGGGACTGGAGGCTGTGCTTGGAACCAACATATTCAAAAAGTGCAACCAGTATGCCGGCCGTGACGAGAACCGGCTGGCCGATCTACAACAGATGCTGGATGATGATTCGATCCGTGCAGTCATCTGTGCCCGCGGGGGCTATGGTACCGTAAGGATCGTTGACCGGATTGATTTTAACAGGTTCCGTTCCTGCCCTAAATGGATCGTTGGGTACAGTGATATCACCGTGCTCCATTCCCATATTCACCGCCACTTTGGCATCGAAACCCTCCACGCCGCTATGCCGGTCAATATCGCATCTGAAGATGCCCGTTCCGACAGCCTTGAAACCCTGAAAAACACCTTGCTGGGGACACATATCCAATATACTTTCCCCAAAAGCGACCTTTCGCGGGAAGGAATTGCCGAAGGGCGCCTGGTTGGCGGCAACCTTTCCATTCTCTATTCACTGATGGGTTCCCGTTCCGAAATTGATACTGCCGGGAAGATCCTGTTCATTGAAGATGTGGATGAATACCTGTACCACATCGACCGCATGATGATCAGCCTGAAAAGGGCAGGTAAACTGGACAGACTGAAAGGGCTGATCGTGGGCGGGATGGATAAAATGAACGATAACACCATTCCTTTCGGAAAATCTGCTTCCGAGATCATTGCCGATGTCGTTTCCGAATACGATTATCCGGTTTGTTATGATTTTCCTGCCGGACACGGTGAACCAAACCTTGCACTGATCCTCGGTAGAACAATTAAATTGAAGGTAGATGGCGAAGTGCAGGTGGCCTTCGGAAACTAATAACTGATACTCAACACAAAATACTCAATACTCAACAAGCAATACTGATTTATGGCAGATCACAATGACTTTGGACGGGCTGGTGAGGAGATCGCTGTGAATTTCCTGAAGAAAAAGGGATACAGAATCCTCGAAACAAACTGGACGGCCGGGAAAAATGAAATTGACATCATCGCGATGGATAAGGACATTCTGGTGGTCGTGGAGGTAAAAAGCCGGCACTCATCCTTTGCCGGAGAGCCGGAAACTGCTGTCACCCGGGATAAGCAGAAGGCACTGGTAAGAGCGGCGAATGCATTCCTGGGGAAAAAGGGGATGGATAATGAAGTGCGGTTTGATATTGTTTCGATCCTTGTAGTAAACGGTAAGGAGACGATCAATCACATCGAAGATGCATTTTACCCGACACTACATTGATTTCATTTTCTCCCGTAATCCGCTGGTATCTCACCCCAGTAACGCGTCTCCCATTTGAGGATGGGGTTCTTCCAGGTATTTGACTTCAGCCAGGCGATGGCCCTGTCGATGAGGGAAAAGAGGTGCTCGTTCTTTTTGTTCCTGGCCAGGTTGGTTTTGATCGCTTTGGCTCTAACCCATACGATGGCTGTCTTTGAATCGGAATAGATGGGCCAGTCGGAATCAATCTTTTTGAGCAGTGCCAGGGCATGAACGATGGCAAGGAATTCACCGAGGTTCACGGTTCCATTCGGGAATGGTCCCTGTCTGAATAATTCAGCACCCGTTCGCGTATCTACACCCCGGTACTCCAGGATGCCCGGGTTTCCTTTGCAGGCAGCATCAACTGAGAGGCTGTCGGGAATGGGAACACCGATTTTCGGATCGGAACAGGCAATCTTTTTGGAGGATGAAAGTTCCTTATTGTAATAATTTTCAAAATTATCCTGAAAAGCAGCTTCGGCCAGGTCTTTCGTCGGAAAGCTTTTATATTTGGCGCCATCCATCCCATCCACCTCTTTTTTGCATTGGTCCCAGGTAGAATAAACCCCGGGGTTGCGGCCGATCCAGACAACGTAAAATTTCGATTTGGGCATAGGCAAAGGTAAATAAATAGCGGTATGAGCAACATTGATCCGTCAATCCCGCATAGCTCATTCATCATTCAAAGACACACTGATCTTCCCACTGAAAATGCATAATACATTCACCGATTTCCTGGTGATCCGGAAATCTTCTATATCCAGTTTTGTGATCTTGCCATTGATGCGGAACATGTCCAGCTTTTGGTTTTCGTCGAGGTAGTCCTGCAGCAGCTTCCGGTTTTGAATCAGCTGATCTCCGATCGGGTACGAAAGCTTGTCTTTTACCATGTTGATAAGTCCCTGGTGATATATCCAGGAAGCCGATTTGACAAGCACGTTTTTAGTCCTGATATCGAAATCAACATCTCGTATGCGGACGGCCATGGAATCCCTGTCATAATAAGGTCTTCCTGCCATGTAAATCGTTCCGTTGAGGCTTCCCTCTACATTCAGTGCCACCACAAGTTTGTCACCGCTTCCATAAAAGAAAAGATCTTTGACCCTGATGTGGTATTTACCCTGGTTCATGGTATATCCCGTCAGTTGCTGTTTTGCCAGCAGGTTGATCTGATCGAAGGGTACCCTGACAGGCAGGTTGATGTTGAATTCATTATCAAGGCGGCTGGTGATTTTGAGATCCGGGAGCTGGTCCCGGACGATGGAGTCGGGAACTTCATTATAGTACAATTCCGTGATTGCTGTGATCCCAACGGTCGGATTCAGGATCCCTGTATTCCCCTGGAGGGGGAGCATGCTGACTTCCACCGGTGTGATCCTTGCCCAGAGGGGATAATCCGCGGAGACCTTCACAGGAGCCTGGATATCCGTCCACACCTTCTGCATCGTTTTGCGAATGTCGACCATTCCCTGGAGGGCTTTGTCGATGCCCGAATTCATGGCAGAAAGATTTCCGGAAACAATCAGGTCAGACAGATAGGGAACCGGAACACTGATTGCGCCCAACCTTATCTGTGGGGTACTTATCCATTCATAGCCGTCAGAAAAGGTAGCTGTTGAAAGTGTCCAGTTTTTATTGACAGAGACCTTTGTTCTGAACTTCAGAAGGATCTCTGCATTAACTTCTTTCGTATCCGACAGTGAAAAACCGAAAGACCCGATACTGAACTTTTTATTGATCCAGATGCGCAGGGGTACACTGTACTGGAATTCATTTTTTACGATGTTTATCCGGATATTGTCTTTCTTCCAGGCTTTGATCATCAGGTTATCCTGGTTGTTGTCGTCGAAAGAAGTATCAGCATAAATGAGTCCGGTAAGCTGCTTGTTTATGAGTCGCTCAATCGTGCCGGCATTGAACTGGAAAGGGATATTGATGGTAGAGTATTTCGGACTTGCCGGTTTCTCCGTATAGGACTCAGGTGGCTTTTCGATACGGAGAGTCGCACAGGCGGAAAGTAAGATTATAAAAAGGAAACCTGCCAGGGCACCCCGATATATGAGTTTTCCTTGAACTATCATTGCTTTCAGAATTACTGCAAAGATAAAACTTATCCTGATTGGCTGACCCGGACAGGTCTCATGCCAGGGATCATGCTCTTCTTAGCCGGAGACTGTTTGTCACCACAGAAACAGAACTGAAAGCCATTGCGGCTCCGGCAATCATTGGATTAAGAAGAAACCCGGTGAAGGGATAAAGGATACCGGCAGCCAGGGGGATCATGATGATGTTGTAAAAAAAGGCCCAGAATAAATTTTGCCGGATGATCTTTACTGTTTTTCTTGACAGGCGGATCGCTGTAATGACTTTTTCAAGGTCGCCCTTGATCAGCGTGATCTGGGCGCTTTCCATAGCAATATCGGTTCCTGTTCCCATGGCGAAACCGGTATCGGCCAAAGCCAGGGCAGGCGAATCATTGATCCCGTCGCCCACCATGCCGACAATCAGCCCCTGTTCCTTCAGCTGAAGGATATAATCGGCTTTTCCGGAAGGAGAAATTTCCGCCTTGTAATGATCGATCCCGCATTCCATAGCAATATGGGATGCCATGGCGACAGTATCGCCAGTCAGCATATGAACCTGTATCCCCATTTTTTTTAATTCGGCAATCGTGCTGGCAGATGTGGGTTTCAGCGTATCTGTAACCGTGATGATCAGTTCGGTTTTACGGTTACGGGAAATATAGACCAGGGAACCTGACTGTTTACGGAGCTCTTTGTCTTTTTCCTGGAGGTATTCAGAAAACTGGCAGTCATTTTCAAGAACATAGGTCTTGCTCCCAATGTGAAACACATCCTTTCCTGCAAAAGCAGAAACACCTTTTCCGGATGTATTCTCAAATCCTGCCAGAAGATCAGATGGATTATCATCTCTTCTGAAATAGTTCATCAGGGCCCCTGCCAGAGGGTGTTCTGAGCGGGATTCGATGGCCACAATGGCATTGCTTATAAGTTCCTTGCCAGGATCAGTTATGGTTGAATCCCACCAAGTACCTGTGACCTCCGGCTTCCCTTTTGTGATGGTTCCGGTTTTATCAAAGACCAGGGCATTCAGCCGGCAGGCATTCTGTAGGCTTTGTGCATCCCGGATCAGTATTCCCTGCGAAGCGGCGCGCCCAAGTGCGACCATCAGGGCGGTTGGTGTTGCCAGTCCCAATGCACAGGGGCAGGCAATTACGAGTACCGCTATAGCTGTCAGAAATGAGAAGGGAAGTCCTGAAGACAGAGGATGGAGGATGGAGGATGGAGGAAAGAAGAACCAAATCAGGAAAGTTAGGGCCGCAATGGAAATTACAATGGGAACAAAAACAGAAGCGATCTTATCCACCTGCTTCTGTACTGGCGCCTTGCTGCCCTGTGCTTCCTGGACCAGGCGGATGATTTGGGCCAGCATTGTATCACTTCCGACCTTTTCGGCAACCATTTTAAGGCTGCCGGACTGGTTGATCGTAGCGCCGATTACAACATCCCCCGGATTTTTCTCCACAGGGACCGGTTCCCCTGTGATCATGCTCTCATCAATAACAGAACTCCCTTCTGTCACCTTCCCGTCAACCGGGATTTTCTCCCCGGGACGAATTACCAGGGTATCGCCTTTTATTATTTTCGAGATGAGCATCTCCTTCTCGATGCCATTCCGGATCACCCGGGCCGTTTTTACACCAAGGCCCATCAGCTTTTTTATGGCGTCGGATGTTTTCCGTTTTGCTTTTTCTTCGAAATATCTTCCCAGCAGGATAAATGAAATGATAACAGTTGCTGCTTCATAATAGACATGGGGCTCAAAGCCATGACTTAACAGGAATTGAGGAAATAGTGTATTGAACAAGCTGAAAAGGAATGCCGTTCCTGTTCCCATTGCGACCAGCGTATCCATGTTGGTTGAAAGGTAGCGGGCTCTTTTAACCGCGATTACAAAGAATTCCTGCCCGAACCATGATATTACCGGAATAGTAAGGACCAGCTCGATCCATGCAGCATAGGGCATGTGGTGAAATACCATGGCGATCATTACAACCGGTATCGAAAATAAGACGGCCATGATGGTTTTAAACCGCAGTTTCTTAAGGCGCCTGTCAATGGCATCCTGGTGCTGGTCTGATGTGTAGTTTTTATCCGTGATCAGGTGAAAGCCAAGGTTGCTCACCACCTGACTGATCTGATCCGGGGTAAGGATTCCCGGGTCATACTCGATGGTCACATTTTCTGCCGCAAGATTAACGGAAGATGAATGGATACCCTCCTGTGCCGAAAGCATACTGTCGATACTGGCCGCACAGGAAGCGCATGACATTCCTTCAACCGGGTAAATTTCTTTAACGATCACGGTATTGAATTTTTACAAATTTAAAACAAATCTAAATAAGCAGCGGCATTAAAAGGGAATAAAGTAACTTTGCAGGTATCCGGCCCTGACAGGGTATTGAGAACAAAAAAGGAGCAGCAGTATGACAGAATGGACCAGACCGCCCGACGAAGAAGCACTGAGAAACTATCACGACCTGAAAAGCAGGCTTGAAACCGCACTTCAGAAAGTAAACAAAACAAAGGACCTGCGTGAGGCAAAGGGGTACCTTATCGAGGTGCAGGGGCGTTTCAAGGGACTGAAACTCCAGCGTGAACAAAGGGAAGAACTTTATAACCGTTTGCAGACCGCATTTGAAAAGATCAACCAGGAAATCTCTGAAGAACGCCAGACTTTTGAAAATGAAGCCCAGCTTAATTTTTTCAACCTGAAAACAAAGGTAGAGGAAGCACAGTTCCTGGCAGATCATCCCAAAGACCTTAAGGAAACCTGGGATTTCCTTATTGAAGTCCAGTCGGCCTTTAAAGGAGCCCGGCTTATTCGTGAACACCGCGAAGACCTGTATAACCGCCTCCAGTCAGCCTTTGAGAAAGTCAAAGCACTGCAGAATGCAGAACGAACCGGCTTTGAAAAGCAGGCAGCCCGGAATTACCCGGAGCTGGAAGAAACGATCGAAGATGCCGTTGCTTTCGCAATGAGTACTGATGATATCCGGACGGCTAAGGACCGTCTGATACGTGTCCAGGAACTTTTCCGGGAGACAAAACTCCTGAAAGAACAGCGGGAAGAACTCTACCAGAAACTCCAGGAGGGATTTACCTACCTGAAGATCCGGCAGGAAGAGGATGCAGACAGGTTTGAATCACAGGCCGGGGAAATCTTTGCACGTCTCCTGCCCCGCATTAAGGAGCTGGCTGAAATAGCAGAAACCACGCCGGAATTCCGTCCGGTCAGGGAAAGCCTCAAAGAGATCCAGGCAGAGATGAAAGAACTGCCGCTGAAAAGAGAGCAACGTGATGAGTTGTACAGTCTCCTTCAGAATGCCTTTGAAACCCTGAGCTTACGCCAGGATGAAGTAAACGAGTCTTTCGAAAAAACAGCCCGCGTGAATTATGACCGTTTGAAAATAATGGTCAACCAGGGCCTGAAACAGGCAGAGGAAACACACCAGTACAAAGAGACCCGTGAATTCCTTAAAATGATCCAGGCAGAATTCAAAGGGATCAAACTGATCCGTGAACAGCGGGAAGAACTCTATTCGAGGCTCCAGACAGCATTCGATATCCTTGGAAAACGTCTTGATGAATATTTCCGGGAGAAGAAGAAAAACTGGGCTGTGAAAATGGAATACAAGGTTTCCGAATTCAACTCGGAGATATACAGCCTTGAAGCGGCACTGGAAAAAGATATTGCGGCGCTGGCCGGGATGGAAGACCAACTGGAGATTATGATCTCCGGGGGCAAGGACCATGATGCCATCAGTGGCCTGAAAGCCAGGGTGAACGCAGCGAAGATAAGCATCGGTCACAAGGAGGAACAGGCAAAGCAGCTCCGCTCCGGTCTGGACGAGTTGAAAAACAGGCTTGATCCAGAAGAAAATTGATGAGAATCAGTTTTTTCTGTTTGTTTTTTTTCATCGCTGAGTGAAAAAAGTAATTATCTTGGTCTCCGGAATCCAATAAACCAAGTAAAAACCCTTAAAAATCCTCATCATGAACGTAACGATCATAGGCAGCGGTTATGTCGGACTGGTGACCGGCACCTGCTTTTCCGAGGTCGGAATCGATGTTACCTGTGTTGACATTGACGAGAAAAAAATCGACAACCTGAACAAGGGAATCATCCCCATCTATGAACCGGGGCTCGAAGAAATGGTGCACCGGAATATGAAAAAAGACCGGCTCCATTTTACTACAAATATTGCAGAGGCCCTCGAAGACTGTGAGGTCCTTTTCAGTGCCGTAGGGACTCCCCCTGATGAGGATGGAAGTGCTGACCTTAAGTATGTGCTGAATGTTGCCCGTGATTGCGGGAAATACATGAAAAACTACCTGCTTATCGTGACAAAAAGCACGGTGCCTGTAGGAACAGCAAAAAAAGTTAAACAGGCTGTCCAGGAGGAACTCGACAAACGCGGTGTCAGCATCGAGTTTGATGTAGCTTCAAATCCTGAATTCCTGAAGGAGGGAGCAGCCATCGATGACTTTCTCAAACCTGATCGTATCGTGGTCGGACTGGAATCCACCCGTGCAGAAGAACTGATGAAGAGCCTTTATAAACCATTTACACTGAATGGTCACCCTGTTATCTTCATGGACATTACCTCTGCCGAGATGACCAAATATGCTGCCAATTCCATGCTGGCTACCAAGATCAGCTTTATGAACGATATTGCAAACCTTTGTGAGATCGTCGGGGCTGATATCAACATGGTCAGGAAGGGCATCGGTTCGGATTCCCGTATCGGAACAAAATTCATCTATCCGGGCATCGGTTACGGCGGATCCTGTTTCCCCAAGGATGTAAAAGCGCTGATCCATACAGCCCAGGATTTCAAATACAGCCTGCGTGTGCTGCAAGCCGTGGAAGAGGTCAATGAAGATCAGAAAAGCGTCATGTTCACAAAGGTAATGAACCACTTTAAGGGCGATATCAAGGGTAAAACCGTCGCAATGTGGGGCCTTTCCTTCAAGCCACAAACCGATGATATGCGGGAGGCTCCATCCCTTGTTTTGATCCGTAAATTTCTTGAAGCCGGCGCCCATGTAAGGGCCTACGACCCGGTAGCCATGCATGAGTCACAACGTGTTTTGGGCGATTCAATTGTCTATTCTGAAGACCAGTATGATGCCCTGATCGATGCAGATTGCCTGCTGCTGGTTACTGAATGGCCGGAATTCAAATTCCCCAACTTCAATATCGTACGTAAACTGCTGAAAAATCCGCTCATTTTCGACGGCAGGAACATTTATGAATTCGCAGAAATGAAACGCAAAGGGTTCACTTATTTCTGCATTGGCATCGATACTTCAAAATAAGTAAAACAACTTCAGATATGATCAAGAAAAAGGTTTTGGTGACCGGCGGTGCCGGATTCCTGGGTTCGCACCTCTGCGAAAGATTGCTCCAGGAAGGGAATGAGGTGGTTTGCCTTGACAACTATTTTACCGGGCAGAAGCAAAACGTGGTTCACCTGCTGAAAAATCCCTATTTCGAACTCATCCGGCATGATGTCACCATGCCATTCTTCATTGAAGTTGACGAGATCTATAACCTGGCCTGTCCTGCATCGCCCATACATTACCAGTATAATGCGATCAAGACCATTAAGACCTCTGTGCTGGGTGCGATCAACATGCTTGGACTTGCAAAAAGGATCAAAGCACGCATTCTGCAGTCATCCACCAGCGAAGTCTATGGGGACCCGGATATCCACCCCCAGACGGAATCCTACTGGGGACATGTCAATCCTATCGGGCCGAGGGCCTGCTATGACGAGGGGAAACGTGCGGCAGAGACACTATTCGTGAATTACAACAAGCAGAATAATGTCAGCATCAAGATCATCCGGATTTTTAATACCTATGGGCCGCGCATGCATCCGAATGACGGGCGTGTGGTATCGAACTTCATCGTACAGGCATTGAAAGGAGAGGACATTACGATTTACGGTGACGGCCAACAGACCCGCAGTTTCCAGTATGTGGATGATCTCATCGAAGGGATGCTCCGGATGATGGCTTCCAGGGAAGAATTTACAGGACCCGTGAACCTTGGAAATCCAGTCGAATTCACCATTGCCCAGCTTGCCGACCAGGTGATCCGCCTGACCAACTCTAAGTCGAAGATCATCCGGATGCCATTGCCCCCGGATGACCCGACCCAGCGCCAGCCCGACATTTCCCTTGCCAAAAAGGAACTGAACTGGGAACCGCATATTCCACTTGAAGATGGGCTGAAAAAGACCATCAGCTTTTTTGAGTCGATTATCTGATCCCCTTCGACCATCAGGACGGGATTCATAAAGAAAATAAAAACAATCCCCATCCATAAAAGGTTTCCATGAGGCGTTTGCAGATCAGGATCGTGCTTCTTACGTCATTTTTGTTTATCCTTATCGCACAGGACTTATTCTCTCAGTACTTCAGTATTGGAACGGATCCTGCATCGGTAAAATGGATGATCATTAAAACACCCCATTTCAAGATCATTTATCCCGAAAACTTCGGTGCACACGGTCTATACGTGGCCAATGGCTTTGAATATATCTATGCTCCGGAAACCCGTTCCCTTGACGCGCACCCGCGCAGGACACCGGTAATCCTCCATAACCGGACCACGGTTGCCAATGCAATGACACCCTACGCACCTCGAAGGATCGAATTCTTCACCTCTCCACCCCAGGATACATATGCCCAGGGCTGGATTGACCAGCTGATGATCCATGAATTCAGGCATTCGGCGCAATATGGAGCTGTCGACCGGGGATTCACCAGAGTAATGTCCTATGTTTTCGGGCAGCAGGCCATACCGGCAATCGTCGGATTATTTGTTCCCTTCTGGTTCATCGAAGGAGATGCAACGGTCACCGAAACCGCCACAAGTCATTCCGGCAGAGGACGCGTTCCTTCATTTGATATGCACCTGCGGGCACAGTTCCTGCAAAAGAAGATATGGTCCTATGATAAAGCGGTCAACGGGTCTTTCCTTGACAAGATACCTGACCATTATGAACTCGGGTACCAGCTTGTTGGCATGACCAGGGAACAATACGGAGAACAGGTATGGGCAAATGTTTTGAAGAACGTGGGCCGCTATCCTTTCATGATCGTTCCTTTTGCAGCTTCACTGAAACACCAGACGGGTTTTGGCAAGCGTAAACTTTACCGCTCAATGGCTGAGAAACTTCAGAAGAAATGGATGGCAGAGGATGAAGAGTGGAAAAGAGAAGATGGTGAATGGAGCAAAGAAGATGGTGGATGGAGGATGGAGGGTGGGAAATTGTCCGTTGAGACAGAATCCGGTTATATCAAAAATCCAGTCCATAGAAAATATTTTACCAGCTATAAACTTCCGGTTGCGCTTAATGACTCCATGATCCTGGCAGAACGTTCTTCTCTCAATGATCTTAGCAGCATCGTCATCCTTAACAAGCAGAAAAAAGAAAAAAAACTTCTGACCTGCGGGACCGGTTATATGGGGGAATCCCTCTCCACTGACGGAAACATTCTTTACTGGTCTGAACAGGTTCAGGATCCCCGCTGGGAACTCAGGGACTACAGGGTCATTAAAGCCATTGACATCCACAGCGGAAAACGCACCCAGCTTACACATTGTTCCCGCCTGTATTCTCCGGCTGTATCACCCGGAGGGAAAATGATTGCAGCTGTTGAAGTCCGGCAGGACAACAGTTATTTCCTTTTGATTCTGGATGCCGGAACAGGACACATGCTGAAAAAAATAACAACGGCAGACAATCTTCTTTTTATTCATCCTTCCTGGTCAGAAGACGGAAAATGGATCGTCTCCGCTGTGCTCGGGAAGAGCGGAAACAGCCTGGTGCTTATTGATCCGGAAAACGGGAACACCCGTTACCTGATACCGTTCTCTTATGATGAAATCAAACAACCTGTATTTTACCATAACAAGATAATCTTTACAGCTTCCTTCGCCGGCAGGGACGACCTCTTCGCCACGGACCTGCTGACCGGAAATATTTTCAGAGTAACGCATTCCCGTTTCGGTGCAGCAGACCCTTCCACAAACCACAGTACCGGGGAACTGATGTTTGCGGCTTATACAGCAGATGGTTACAATGTAGTATCCGAAAAAACAGACACTACCCGATGGGAACCGTTTCATCCTGCTGCTCAAACACATTTTCCGCTGGCTGAAAAACTTGCAGAAGAGGAACATTTTATCTTCAGTCCGGATTCAGTTCCATCGCATCAATACCCGGAAAAGAGATACCACAAAGCGCTACAGTTGTTCAACCTTCATAGCTGGGCACCCCTGAATGTGGACATCAGCAACACAAAAGTTTACCCGGGGGTCATGCTTTTCTCTCAGAACCTGCTCAGCAGCAGCACGCTTACTGCAGGCTATTCCTATAATTTAAATGAGGAAGCGGGGAAATATTCCCTTGCCTGGTCATACCAGGGTCTTTATCCCGTGTTTGATCTTGCAGCCGATTATGGCCTGCGAAGAACCTGGTATTACATTTGGGACAAACAAACCCTTGCGGTGAAATGGAATGAGTTTAATGTTTCTCTCAACATGAGTCTGCCGCTGAAGTGGACACACAACCAATGGTACCAGGGCGTTCGGCCAAAGGTCGGAGCGGCATGGAAAAACATCAACAGGGATATTCCATTCGCTTATGGAATTATGATCGACCGCAATTTCCTGACACTTGATTATTCTCTGAACATTTATAACCAGGAAAAAATGTCGTACCGCGATCTTTATCCCCGTTGGGGACAGGTCGCGGAAGTGAATTACCTTCATTCTCCTTTTAATAAGTATCCAGGCTCTGTTTTTGCGCTGGAAGGAGTCCTCTATTTCCCGGGGATATTGAAACATCATGGAATAAGGTTTTATTCCGGCTATCAGTACCGTCATGAAATTTATTACCGTTTCAGCGATTTTATCACCTATCCAAGGGGCTATGATAACATTTATGAAACCAAAGTACTCTCCCTGTCACTGAACTATGCAATGCCCCTGTTCTATCCCGACCTGAGCCTGGGGCCTGTAATTTATATCAAGCGGGTTAAAGCGACCTTGTTTTATGATTATGCACGATTTTTCACCATGCCCGGCACTCATATCCAGTCTGCAGGGATGGACCTTACTGCGGATTTTCATCTATTCGGCCATTTTATTCCATTTGAAGCAGGACTTCGTTCTGTTTACAAACCAGATGTTCAACAATTTGTTTTCCAGTTTCTCTTCAACATCAATCTTTCCGGATTTTAAAAGCTGAATGTCTTCCCCCAAATGAGAACAATAATGCATCCGGGAATGACCCGGACTGCAGCAATCATTTCATTCCTCTTCTCCCCTAATCTATTGGATTACATTCTTTTCTTGCTATCCGGATCATTTTTCAATATATTTGCTATTGACATTAAATCCGACACCTATGAAAAAAACCTGCTTACTCATGACAGTGCTGCTCCTCACCTGTCTGACGCGCGTTTTCGCGCAAACTGAAATACAAAAAGACAATAAGGACACAGAAGTCCGAACCCCTCCGAAAGAATCACAGGTTTATATCGGGTTATCCGGAAACCTGAACTCGAGCTGGATCATGTACCAGCAGACCTATGGTGAACCTTTTCTAAAATACCAGTTCACGATGAGGCCAGGGGTGAATTTACAACTCGGCTATGACTGGGATTACAACTGGGGGATCCGCGCTGAAATCGGATATGCCATGCTGGGACAGAAATATAAAGATACCCAGTACGGTTTGCCCACAACCCGGAATATTAAAACAAACTACCTGCAGATCCCGGTTCTCTTCAAGTTCAGAACCTATGGCGACCATGTGAAGTTTTATGCCATGACGGGATTCCAGATGAACCTTCTTCTTTCCGCAACCCAGGAATACCTGCGTGATGGACAACAACCTCCTGTTTTTCATAATCCGCGGTCTGACAGAGATATTGATGTCGGAGCCACAGAGATCAAAGAACGGTACACGAATGTCAATCTGGGAATGCGGTTTGATCTTGGTGTTGACATCCGGCTCACAGATAAACTTTTCCTGAATGCCGGGATCTCCAATATGTACAGTATAACGAACCTTGTCGATCCGGACTGGAGAATGCGCGATTATAAAGATGAATTTCATTATTCCCATAATTTCTACTCCGGCCTGAATGTTGGGATAAACTACATATTCTGACAAGCTTCCGCTATTAAAAGCAACACACCCCATCCTCAACCGAAACAGGATGGGGACATTTTTTTGGAAAGGTCTGTCAACAGATACTTTTACCGGTATTTCTGCGTTTAATAAATGACAATTTCATCCTGGCCTGCCTGGAAATAAAAGTACTACCCGATTGATGAGATCTTTTTTTACGCGTTTTTCTATTCTACTCCTCTGTCAGCTTATCTCTGCAGTTTGTTTCCTCCACCCTTTCACCGCGCAATCACAGCATGACCTCAACTATAAGCAACTCGGGATAGCCCATCTCCGCAAAGGGGAATTCCTTGAGGCAATGGAAAACCTGAATATCGCTATCCAGGCAGAACCTGCTTCAGCAGAACTATTCTTTTTCAGGGGAATTGCAAAAAGCAATCTTGATGATTTCATCGGGGCAGAAAAAGATTACACGGTATCTATCTCCCTCTCTCCATTTCGGTCGGAGGTTTTTATCAACCGGGGCATTATCCGCAGCCAGATGGAAAATTTTTCAGCCGCTTTTGATGATTTCGGAAAAGCAATTGAACTCGACAGCACCAATTCCGAAGCATATGTAAACCGGGCACGGGCCAATCTCTACCTGAAAAAATATTACGCATGCCTTCTTGACTGCAACAAGGCCATCAGGCTGAAAGAAAGCAGTGAGATCGTGTATATCCTCAAAGGATGTGCAGAAATGAGCCTGAAGCGTTACGATAATGCCATCACCGACCTCACCAAAGCCAGTGACCTTAATCCTAAAAACCCATATAGCTATACCCAGCGCGGACTGGCACACATGGAGATGAACTCAGTTGACTCGGCAATAATGGATATGAATGCGGCCATAGCGGTGGATTCCAACAATATTTACACCCTTTTCAACCGCTCGCTGGCCCTGGCCAAGAAGAACGACCAGGCAGGGGCACTTGCCGACCTGAACAAGATCATCCGCCTCTCCCCTTATAACTCCTACGCCTATTACAATCGGGCCATCACGCTTATCGGGATGAAAGACAAAACTGGTGCCATCCGGGATTTTACAGTTGTCAGCAAGCTCAATCCCACCAATATTGTGAGCTGCTTTTACCGCAGCAAACTGAAAACGGAGATGAAGGATTATCCAGGTGCATTGGAGGACCTGAACCGAACCATTGAACTCTACCCTGAATATGCGGAAGCCTGGTACGACCGTTACCAGCTTAAGCTCAAAATGAATGACCGTAAAGGAGCCATGCAGGATTACAAGACCGTTGAAGATCTCAGCAAAAAGAACCACGTGCCCCCCGACAGTCTGAAATTCAGGAAGGAGGATTATTTGAAAAGCCTCGTAAAACTGAGCGGCGATTTCGAGGAGATGAACACGATGAACAGCAAGTTTCAGAACCAGTACATCAACATCGAACTTCTCCCTATGTACGCGGTCTATCCGGGGAAAACAGATTTCCGCCTGCTGCGCCTGTATGATGCATACAAGAAAGAACATTATTACCGGAATATCATCAGCCTCTCAAACCATGAACGGATGCTGTCAGATTCATTGTGCAACGCTGTCATTTATACACAAACTTCCCGAATCGATTCATCGGCAGATTACCCCGATTCCTACTGGAAAAGAGCACTGGCATATGCCGGACTGAAGAACTTCAGCGAGGCATTCAAAGACTATGCCCATTGTCTCGACCTGGATTCCAACCTGGTGCTTGCTTATTTCTCCAGGGCGAATACCCGGTTCGACCTGGTGCAGCTGATCCAGTCAGAGGAGGACCACCAGGAAGACCCGATCATCATTGGCAGCACAAATCCAAAAGTTGAAAAGAAGATGACAACGCCTGAACTGGAACATACATATCAGACCGTCCTGCTTGACCTCGACAAGGCTTTTAAACTGGATCCCGGGTTTTATTTTGCCAGCTACAACCGCGGCTATATCAATTGCAAGATGGGGAATTACCGCGATGCACTTCTTGACTTTTCGGCCGCCATTGATCTCAACGACAACTTTGCGGAAGCTTTCTACAACCGCGGACTTATTTACATCCTCCTGAACGAGCGCTCAAAGGGCTGCCAGGACCTCAGCCGCGCAGGCGAACTTGGCATTACGGATTCGTATAAAGTGATGAAGCGCTATTGTAATGAGTAGGGGCATAACATGTCATGCCCCTACTATGATTTAACTGTTTTCTGAAACGGATTCAGAACAGAGAAGATCGACTTGTTCCGGTGTTCGAAATATCCTCCGCTTACGACCTTCACTTCATCGATCGTGTAAAAGGCCGTCGGGTTGAACTCCTTGATGATATTGATAACATGATGAGCCTCTTTCCTCCTGATGGTAGTGAAAAGCATCTTGGTAGGCCCCATCATCCCGTCGACCGGAACCACGGTGACACCGTAGTTCAGCTCCCTCAAACGTGTGATGAGATCTGTTGTATCCTTCCTCGGTATTACGCGGATTACCACCGTACCGATGGAGAGCTTTTCTTCCAGCAGGATTCCAACATAATTACCGACTGAATATCCACTGGCAAAAGCGATGTAACAGTAAATGTTGTCAAGATGCTTCATGATCTGCCCGATGGCTACCAGCCATATGAAGGATTCGAAAAAGGCGAAAAAGGGAGCCAGTTTTTTCAGCCCTTTCGCTGCAAAGATCAGCCGCAGTGTTCCTATCGACTGGTCCACGATCCTGAACATGAAGATCAGCAACGGTAGTATAAAATACATGAATGTTCCGCTGTCGAAGAAGCGGGAAAAATATTCGAGGTCCATGATAATCAGTTTTGATTTTAGATTTCAGATTTACGAATTCTGATCTGGTTTCTGATCCGCTCAGAGTTTAACGGTGCGTTCAAGCTCTTTCAGGTTCTCAAGTTTTTTCTTTTGGAGGAAGGAATGGATATCGCCCAGATGTTCTTTTACCCGCTTGTTCCCGAATTCAAAGACCTTATTGACGAGCCCGTCCAGAAAATCACGGTCATGGGAAACAAGTATCATTGTGCCGTCATAATCCTGCAATGCGCTCTTGAGGATATCCTTGGTTTTCAGGTCGAGGTGATTGGTCGGCTCATCAAGGATCAGCAGGTTCACAGGATCCAGCAGCAGTTTGATCATGGCAAGGCGGGTACGCTCACCCCCTGAGAGTGTTTTAACCTTGTTGGAGGAGAGTTCACCCCCGAACATGAATGCGCCCAGGATATCCCGGATCTTGTTACGGATATCCCCTTTGGCAGCTTCGTCGATGGTCTGGAACACGGTGATGTCTTCATCCAGAAGAGAAGCCTGGTTCTGGGCAAAGTAACCGATCATGATGTTGTGACCCAGGGTGAGGGTGCCCGTAAAGCCCTTCTCCCCCATGATAGCCCTTACCAAGGTCGATTTCCCTTCACCGTTCTTTCCCACAAAGGCAACCCGTTCACCCCGCTCGATGCTGAGCGAAACATCTGAGAATACATTGTGATCTCCATAACTTTTTGAAAGCCCGCTGAGGATAAGCGGGTAGCTCCCCGATCGGGGTGAGGGCGGAAATTTCAGCCTGAGGGCGGAGGTATCTTCTTCGTCGATCTCCACCAACTCAAGTTTCTCAAGCATCTTCACCCTGCTCTGCACCTGCAGTGTCTTGCTGTAGGTCCCCTTGAAACGCTCGATGAATTCCTGGGTCTCCGCGATCATCTTCTGCTGGTCGTGATATTTCTTCTGTTGCTGAAGGCGGCGCTCCATCCGAAGCTGCTGATAGGCGGTGTAATTCACCTTGTAGTCGTAAATGCGCCCCATGGTCACCTCGATGGTGCGGGTGGTAATGTTGTCGACAAAAGCCCGGTCGTGAGAGATCACGATAACGGCCTTGGCGCTGTTAATAAGAAACTCTTCGAGCCATTGTACCGATTCGATATCCATATGGTTGGTCGGCTCATCAAGAAGGATAAGGTCCGGTTTCTGAAGGAGGATCTTCGCCAGTTCAATACGCATGCGCCACCCCCCGCTGAATTCGCTGGTGGGGCGGGTAAAATCGGTCCGCAGGAATCCCAGGCCGATCAGGATCTTCTCGATCTCTGCATCAAAGTTGATGTCTTCTATGGAATAGAACTTCTCGCTCAGGTGGGATACTTCTTCAATGATCTGGTAATATTCTTCAGACTCATAATCGGTGCGTTCGGTAAGCTGTCGGTTGAGTTCTTCGATGCGGTTTTTCATTTCAAAAATGGAAGCAAAGGCCTGGGAGGCTTCCTCGAAAACAGTACGGGAGTCCGTGGTCATCAGGTGCTGCGGCAGATAGGTGATGACGGTACCCTTGGGCGCAGAAACCCGGCCGGAAGTCGGCGGACGCTCACCGGCAAGTATCTTGAGCAGGGTTGATTTACCCGCCCCGTTCTTGCCCATCAGGGCGATCCGGTCCTTGTCATTGATGACAAATGATACATTCTTGAAAAGGGTGGTTCCCCCGAATTCTACAGTCAGGCCGTCGGCTGCAATCATTCTTTGGTCATTTTTTTAGGTTATTACTTCTTATTTTCAAATTGCGATTTGTGATATTTGACTTGTGACAATTTTTTGCAAATCACAAATCATAAATAGTTTAGTAAAGCCTGTTCCGCTGTTCCCTTATCTTTTCATCCATAACATACTCATCGTACTCCATCCGCTTGTCGATCATTCCTTTCGGAGAGATCTCGATGATGCGGTTGCAGACGGTCTGTATAAAGGCATGGTCATGCGATGACATCAGGATATTCCCCTTGAACTTCATCAGGGTATTGTTGAACGCCTGTATCGATTCAAGGTCGAGATGATTTGTCGGGGTATCCAGCATCATCACGTTGGCATTCCTGATCATCATGCGGGCGATCATACATCGAACCTTCTCCCCTCCCGAAAGCACATTGGCCTTTTTATAAATTTCCTCACCGGAAAAGAGCATCTTCCCAAGGTAGCCCCTGAGATAGTTTTCGGTTGTATCGGCTGAATACTGCCCAAGCCATTCCATCAGGTTCATATCGGTTTGGAACAACTTTTCATATTCAAGAGGAAGATATACCTTTGTTATGGTCTGGCCCCATGTAAAGGTTCCGCTGTCGGCCGGATCATGTCCTTTAAAGATTTCGAAAAGGGCTGTCATGGCACGTGTATCGCGTGAAAGAAAGATCACTTTGTCTTCTTTCTGAAGGGTGAAACTGACATCTTTGAACAACAGAGTCCCGTCGACGGTTTTGCTCAGCCCCTGCACTTCAAGAATGGTATTTCCCGGTTCGCGGTCGGGGGTAAAAATGATGCCGGGGTATTTTCGTGTTGACGGACGGATCTCTTCGATGTTCAGCTTCTCTATCATTTTTTTGCGGCTGGTGGTCTGCTTCGACTTTGATGCATTGGCGCTGAAACGGGCAATGAATTCCTGGAGTTCCTTTTTGCGCTCCTCCGCTTTTTTATTTTTTGCAAGCTGCTGCCGGAGGGCAAGCTGGCTTGATTCATACCAGTAGGTATAGTTCCCCGGGAACTGCTGCACCCGGCCGAAATCGATGTCGACAATGTGTGTACAGATGGAATCGAGGAAATGGCGGTCGTGGGAAACAACGAGTACCGTGTTCTCGAAGTTGGCAAGGTAGCCTTCCAGCCAGTTCACGGTTTCAAGGTCAAGGTCGTTGGTGGGCTCATCGAGCAGCAGGTTATCCGGCTTACCGAAGAGCGCCTGTGCGAGCAGCACCTTTACCTTATCCCGGCCGTTCAGTTCGCGCATCAGTTTATCGTGCAGCTCCTCCCGGATCCCGAGTCCGCTGAGCAGGCTTGCGGCGCTGCTTTCAGCGTTCCAGCCATCGATGGAGGCAAACTTCTCCTCCAGCTCGGAAGCACGGTTTCCGTCGGCCTCCGAAAAATCAGGCTTTGCATAAAGCGCATCCTTCTCCTTCATGATCTCCCAAAGCTGGGAATGACCCATCAAAACGGTCGACAGAACAGGAAAATCATTGAACTCAGCATGATTCTGTTTCAGCACCGATAAACGCTCACCCGGGCCGAAAGTCACAGCCCCGGTTGTATTATCCATTTCCCCGTAAAGAAGTTTCAGAAATGTGGATTTTCCGGCACCATTGGCCCCGATGATCCCGTAGCAGTTGCCGGGGGTGAACACCATGTTCACATCCTGGAAGAGGATGCGTTTGCCAAACTGAATGCCCAGGTTTGAGACTGTAATCATTTAATTTTATGTTTGTTAGAATTGAGGGAATCTCCCCGGAAAAAGGGTGCAAAGGTAGTCCTTTTTTTGTTACGAATTCAGAATAACGAATTACAACTTTGTCATATACCTGTTGAGTCACAAACAGGAATCTTAAACACCGATCAGGAGAATAAATTAATATTGTCTAAATTTGGATTATAGTCGGTAGTTGATAACCGTTCGTTTCAACCAAAAGCAGCCATGAAAGAAGCTGAATATCTTCTGATGACAGACCGGAGTTCAAAAAAATTCTCATTTTGCTAATTTGCTTCCAATGAAAATAAAATTCTTTGCGCGGCTTGCCGGATTGCTTTTTACCTGCTCGCAACTCTTCTCACAGGAGACCCAGGGCTTCAAACGGATTTATGAATTCGGACGTCAATCAATCATTTACTGTTGCTGAAAAAGAGAATTCTGCAGTTAATACCCTGATTGATCTTGTAATTCCATGAAAAAATTCCGTGAATCATCCGACTTTAAGTTTGGAAATAAATCAGTACGAATATGAACACCATTAAAATCGTCCTGTCCGTCATTCTATCTGTTTTCTATTTCTGTTGTGCCAGAGGTCAAACCGAATATCTTATAAGCGTAACCCCTGCGACCGGCTCGTTTACCTCAACCGACAGCCTTCCCGGCGTTAAATGGATCACCACCACTCCGGACTTTACCACTTTTGATAAAAACCATCATCGTTATATTTTCAGGGGGGTTGATGCATTCGGCAACGGCTACCTTTATTCTGTTGACGTATCCACCGGGACTATTGTTTACAATCCGTCCTTCCCGGTCCTTCAGGATCCGTCGGACAACATTGTCGAGGTTCAGTACGACAATGCAACGAATGCACTATACGGCCTTTACTGGAACAACACTGAACGAAGGGAATACTTTATCATTATTAACCCTGTAACGGGATCATTTGTCACAACCGACAGTCTTCCCGGGGTTAAGTGGGTTAACACCTACCCGATGTATGCAACCATCAGTGAACCTGCCAACCGTTACACCTTCCTTGGGGGCGATGCCGGGGGAACCCTCTATCTCTATTCCGTCGATGTTAATACAGGCCATATTGTTTCTGAGCCTCCTTTTCCGGTGTTGAGTGATACCAATGACAATATAATCGAACTTAAGTATGACAATGGTTCCGGGATCCTCTACGGGCTGCACTGGGATAACTCAGAAGGCAGGGAGTACCTGGTGTCGGTTGATCCTTCGACAGGAAATTTCGTGAAGATCGACAGCCTCCCTGATGTGGAGTGGATCACTACCGAACCCAAATTCACAACCGTTGATGCTCTCAGTCATCGTTACCTGTTCAGGGGCGGCAACAATAATGGGGACAGTTATCTCTATTCCGTGGACGTGATTAACGGTAACATCGTTTCAAACCCGCCATTCCCGGTGTTAGCCGATCCGGATGATAATGTCGTGGAACTTCAGTTTGACAATGCTTCCGGATCTTTATATGCCCTTCACTGGGAAGCGAATACGATAACTTCAGTTCCACGGGGAAACAGCGATCAGCACTTGTTTACACCCCACCCCATTCCGATGACCGGTAGTTCAAAGATCGCCTTGGATAAGTGTTATTCCGAAGTCATGGTCATAATGTACAACGCCTCAGGAGAGGTTGTCAGCAGAGAGGTCCAATTAAACACTTCAGGAATAAGCATTCAAAGAAACGGTTTACCACCGGGTGTTTATTTTATTTCGCTGATCTGTGATCATAAAAATATCAGGTCAGTGAAAATCACCATTGAGTGAACCGGGCACCCGAAGAGATCAAATAATTAACATTCCCCGACCGGATATAAATAATCCTTAATTTCGCCTTTTGATCTTTGTTGAACAGTCAGCCGGGCACTTTTTTAGTGGATCAATGACTGATTTTAATTCTAATCTTTATCCCTGACCACATGAAAAGATTTCTCCTGATTGCCCTGGTATTGTTCTCCATGAATTGTTTTTCACAGGAATACATGGATGCTATTGTTGCAAAAACATGCGATTGCATCTCCCTGATCCCCGACACGATCAATTTGCAGCAATTCAATATCTCGGCCGGAACCTGCATGATCGAAGCAGCAATGCCCTATAAGAAGGAGATCAAAAAAGACCTGAAGATCAACCTGGACAAACTGGGCACGGACGACGGAGAGCAGCTTGGCCGCATCATCGGGATCAAGATGGCCGGCACCTGCCCAAAAGTCCTGCTGAAATGGACAAACAGATCAGACAAGGAGGAAGCGGCGCCTGCCGAGGACCGTACAATGACCGGTGTCGTCACAAAGATTGAACGTGATTTTTTCGTTGTATTTTCAATAAAGGATGAAACGGGGAAAGTCTCCAAATTCTATTGGCTGGGCTTTATCGAATCCGAAGATGAGATGATCAGCAAGTACACCTCGCTCGAAGGAGAACTTGTAAACATTTCCTATAAAACTGAAGAATTCTTTGATCCAAAGATCAATGAATACAGGCAGTTCAGTATCGTTACCAAACTTGAAATCTCAAAAAAATAGGATCTGCGAACTTATCTTTACCTGGCTCAAACCGCCTGTAAGGACTCCCCGTATTACTGCAGCAGCCAGGTCTTTAGCACCCGGCTGATGGTTCCCTCAACAACAGGCTTCGATACATAGTCGTCCATCCCTGCAATACGGCAGCGTTCTTCTTCTCCTTTCACCGTTCCCGCCGTCAGGGCAATGATCGGAATATGACCTCCAGTCTGCTTTTCGATTCTGCGTATCTCCTCAACCGCTTCATAGCCGTTAAGTACCGGCATCTGGATATCCATGAACAGGAAATCCGGGTGGGTCTCCTTATAAAGGTTCACTGCTTCCTGCCCGTCGTTGGCTTTAATAATGGAGGAGCCTGGCAATAAATAGGAGATGATGGTGGATGCAAGCATCATATTGATCTTGTTATCTTCGGCGATCATAATCTTATAATGGGTCCTTGAAAGGTATTCCCGTTCCTTGGTATAGGACTCGGGAATAATCTCCCGTGAGACATCAAAGTTCGAATGGATCTTTGACAGAGCCTCGAACAGCTGTGTCATTTTAACCGGTTTCACGAGGGTCACTTTCACTCCCAGTTTCTTGCATTCCCGGTGGATCTTTTCGTCATCGGATGAACTGTGAAGGAAAATGATCGGCTGTTTCTCCACCGGCATGTTGCACTTTTCCCGGATCCGGCGGATAACCTCGATCCCGTTCATTTCCGGCATATTGTAATCCATGATGATTACATCGTAATTCATTTCCGGCGTGATCATCTCCAGCGCCTCCCTCCCATTCCCGGCAAGGTCGGCCTGGATGTCACGGGTCTGTAACATGTGCTGCAGGATCACCCTGTTGTTTTGGTTGTCATCGACAACCAGGACCGTCCGGATGCTGTTGTTTTCATTGAATACTACCGGATCACCATGTTCGGCGTGTACAAGGACGGAGAAAAAGAATCGGCTCCCTTTCCCTGGTTCGCTTTCAAGATCGAGTTTCGATCCCATCATTTCAACCAGTTTGTTTGAAATGGCAAGTCCGAGTCCGGTACCACCATACTTGCGGGTGGTAGTTGAATCTGCCTGAGCAAACGATTCAAAAATCTTTTGCTGTTTCTCTCTTGGGATCCCGATCCCGGTGTCCCTGACAGAGAATGTAAAAAGAGTTTTTCCTGATACAGCATCAGGGGTTCCGGATTCTATTTTTATCTCGACTTCGCCCTTCTCGGTAAACTTAAAGGCATTGCCCAGTAAATTTACAAGGACCTGCCGCAGTCTGACAGGGTCGATCTCAATAAAGCGTGGCAGATCGGCCGGCAGGTTCAGCAATAGCTCCAGCCCCTTTTCATGGGCCCTGAACTTAAGGACATCCGAGATCTGCTCCGAAAGAAGGATGACATCGGTTTTTTCCGGATTCATCTCGAATTTACCGGATTCTATCTTTGAAAAATCAAGGACATCATTCAGCAGGTCGAGCAGGGAATTAGCCGAATAGAATACCGTTTGCATGTAATGCTTCTGGGTATCATTGAGTTTGGTCTTCATCAGGAGGTCGGAAAACCCGATCACTCCATTGAGTGGTGTACGGATCTCGTGACTCATGTTGGCCAGAAATTCCGATTTTGCCCTGTTGGCGGTCTCGGCTGACTCCTTTGCTTTTATCAGCGCTGCTTCTGCCATTTTAAGGGAGGAGATATCCACATAGGATTCTACCAGGCGTTTCCTTCCGTTAAATGAAGAATGAACCACGGATTTCAGGATCGGGATCCGCTCGCCTTTTACATTAAGAAATACTTTCTCAGCTGTCTTCAGCAGAGATCCCGGCTGGCTCAAAGTGCATTCTCCCCATCTTGTCGGACATATCATCTCGTGACAGGGCTTCCCGATGATCTCCTCTTTCGGAGTACCATACAGATCAGCTCCTTTTTTATTGATAAATGAAACTTCGTGTGATTCAACGTCAATAATGGTCACACCCACATCCTGAGAATCCAGGATCTCGCGGAGAGAAAATTCACTTTCCTTCAGGGATACTTCCATCTGCTTCCTTTCTTCGATCAGCCGGATCAGCGAAGTGAAGAGGTGGCTGTTGTCGGAAAGTGAGTCCTGTGTACCGTGATTGATGGTCTCCCCCTCAGGTGTCAGGGCAAAAATGGCCTCCTTGATCCTGTCAATGGTATCCTTCTGCGCTTCCGCATCCTGCTTCTTTTTCAGGTATGCATCACGGAGCTCCTGCGAACTGATCTCAATGGAATTCTGAAGAAGGCAGATATCATCATCAAAGTTGTTGTAGGTATCATTGATATCCTGCAACAGCCCTTCATTTCTTCCGGAAACAGGTCGATGGATCCCAGACGCCGCTTTATCTGGCGTAACAAAAGTTTATTTAAAGAATTGTCCATAAGCCGGCAGGTTTACACTTCTTTAAAAACAGTGATGGTCATGGTCTGGTTGTGCAGTTCGCAATGAAAATCAGAAGGTTTTACAGGACAGATCTCACCGTAGGAATAAAATCCAGTCATAGTGGTATCGCTTCCGATCACTTCTCTTACGATCTCCAGTTCTTCCTCCACGCGTTGTTTCAACACCAGCTTTCTGCCGACACAACTGATCAGTATAGCAAGATCGGGCGCTGAATTCTGCAGGCTCACAGCCGACATTTCAGCAGCACCATTCGCTCCCTCTATCAATTTATCAAAATTTGCCCTCATCAGTCTGACATATTCCCCTTCTGGAATATCACCGGCGAAGACCATGCTGCCATCGGATTCATTAACAGCTAAAATGGTCCTGACAAGCGGGGTTTCTGAATTTTTCATACGGATACTCAGCGGAAAGAGCAGTGCCGAAGAGGGGAGGTCTGCCGCATGGTGTCCCAGATACTTTTTATAAAGCTCAAGTGCGGGCTGACCATCAAGTTCATAAAGAATATTGGCAGTTGACCTGGTTACCAGTCTGTCGACCCCGAAAGAATCCCAGCCACCCATAGAGCCGTATCCTATCCGCAGGCTTTCACCATAGAACCCTATTGCAAGAACCACGTTTTTTTCTCCCGGAGCATTATGAACGATCACCGTTTCTGAAAAATTCGCCTGGTCGCCTGCCAGTCCGCCGGTTACAGGAATCCGGTCCCGAAAATGGTTGTTCAGCCCTTTGGTAAGTTCGCTGCCGTTGATATTCAGCCCTTCCGACAGGATCATGACATTGACAAGGTGTTCACCATCGAGCTGCCGGGCAAGCTCCTCCCCGATCGCAAAGCTGTCCTCCATTGAATTAATCCTTGCCTTTGCAATGGAAATCCGGGTCTTTTCAAACCATACGGCCGTAGATACGATCTGTCCGGTAAATACCTCTTCCTGGCAAATCTCCCCGGAGGTTGAACAGCCAACAACCTCTGCATTCGGGTAAATAGCCCGGATATAGCTGATCTGGTCCGATTTTTTCAGCAGTTCACGACTGCCAAATAAAAATACAAGCTGGGCATGGATTCCCAGATCATTGTCACTCTTTTTCGTCCATCCATTTGCTTCTGTAAAGATCCTTTGTTCTGTTTTCATGGGTCTTTGTTATGTAACTGTTCAGGAATACCTCACTAAAAGTACAGAAATTTTTATATCAAAACAGTTATATTTGAATTTATGCATGACTGTTTTTTGTAACTTCGGTGTATAGATACTGAATTTCTGATTTTTTATTAAAACAGAGAAGCCGGTTGTCTGAAGCATACCCCACGATTGAAAACCCTTTATATAACATATCTCCTCATATTCTTCACCATTTTTAAATCAATTAATTATGATCAAGATGAAAAAGTTTTTACTGCTATTGTGTTTAACACTCATGTTCATTCCGGGGTTTTCACAATGGACCTGGCAAAATCCTTTGCCCCAGGGTAATGACCTTCTTTCCTCCAGTTTCCCGGATGCTTTAACGGGATACATTTGCGGGGCCAAAGGAACCATCATAAAAACATCTGATGGCGGTACCACCTGGAGTGTTTTGTCGAGTGGGACCACGCAGGATCTCCACTCCGTGTTTTTTACCAGTGTCAGCAACGGATTTGCAGCAGGTGACAATGGCGCACTACTGAAAACCACAGACGGTGGCAGCACCTGGATCGCATTGTCAACCAATCCGGAGATCTCAGCCAATTCCATCTGGTTTACAAATCCGAACACCGGATATGTTGTGGGTGGCGATGTGAATATGACAGGAACCATCCTGAAAACAACAGATGCGGGAGCCACCTGGAATGTGGTTCCAAACTCAAACGGTGAATTCCTGATATCCGTTTTCTTTCCGGATGCAGGCACCGGCTATATCGGCACTGCCGGAGGAAATGTCCTGAAATCAACAGACGGAGGCACAACCTGGACAGCATTTCCAACCGGGGCAACAAATCCGCTTTACTCCCTTTGCTTTACAAATCCGGCTACAGGATATGCAGTGGGTCCTGCAGGTTTTGCAAAAAAAACCACCAATGGTGGAACCAGCTGGACTGACTTGCATCCAGGAAGTACAAACTGGTTCTATGCTGTAACATTTACCAGTAACGATACCGGCTATATCGCAGGTGCCGGAGGCGTTATCCTGAAAACAACGGATGCCGGTACCAGTTGGACCGCCCTGACCACGGGAACAACCTTTTCCCTGAATTTCCTTTCCTTTCCAAATGACAATACTTGTTTTACAGGGGGATACATGGGTACAATTGCAAAATCTTCAGATGCAGGAGCCACATTTTCAGTATTCCCGGCTGGACCAACAAATGCGCTTCGTTCTGTCTGCTTCCCTAATGCCAGTACCGGCTACGCTGCTGGTGACCGTGAGATTCTGAAAACAACGAATGGGGGCACGATATGGAGCCCACTGCCGGGGGTATCGAATTACGGACTTTATTCTCTTTGTTTTTCTGATGCCACCACCGGGTATGCGTCCGGAAAAAACGGAACACTGATCAGAACAACGGACGGTGGAACGAACTGGACCGAACTTACAACAGGAACAACCAAATGGCTCTATTCTGTGAAATTTACTGATGCTAATACAGGGTACGTCTGCGGAGGAGGCGGAACCATGCTGAAAACAACGAACGGCGGAAACACATGGACTGCTCTGACCACTGGAACTGCCCTTGACCTGAACTCGATCTGTTTTACCTCTGCTGCTACAGGTTATGCCGTTGGAAGCTATGGGAAAATCATTAAGACCACCAATGGAGGATCAACATGGACATCGATGCCAAATCCGGCTCCGGACTCACTCTTTTCGGTATTCTTTGCAAATGCCAATATCGGGTATGCCTGCGGCGAAAACGGAAGGATCGTTAAAACAACAGATGCCGGTTCAACCTGGGTCCCCAAAACGAGCGGAACAGCCTATTGGCTTTACTCCATCTTTTTTACGGATGCCGATAACGGTTATGCTACTTCAGATGAGGGACTGATCCTCAAAACCACAGACGGAGGCGAAACCTGGGTAAAAATATTGTCGCCCACCCTCGACATCCTCTATTCTGTTTACTTTACGGATGGGAACACTGGTTATGTTGCCGGCAATCACGGGAGCATACTTAAAACCACTGACGGAGGGATAGTTTTTGCGGAATCAAAGACACCGGCACCGGACCTTTTCAGGATCTCGCCAAACCCGGCAGTATCGCTGATCCGGATAACCTGCTCTCAACCAGTCGACGGGGATGTCATAGTGACATTCTTTAGTATCGACGGGAAAATGATCTTACAGAAAAAGTTTAAAAACCAGGCAGAATATCTGATGAATGTCAGTATGCTGACTTCCGGGGTTTATCTTGTTAAGATCCAGGCAGCAGCCGGTACCCGGCTGATCAGGCTGGTAGTCCGTGAGGGTCTTTGAATAGAAAAACGAATTCAGAAACTACCGTTTCCTGCCTTTTCCAAGGAATGGCTTTGGACGGGAATCAAATACGATCTGCTGATCCGGAGTGAGAAAGCTCCGGATCTCCTGATCGTGACGGATAAGAAGTTTCAGGAGAGCTGCCTTGTTTTTCGCCATTTCATCCGCCACCTGGTCAGCGGCTTTCAGGTCGACCGGCTGGGTTGAGAGTAGCGTTTGCAGATGCGCTTTTTGCTCGCGGATCACGCTTTTAAGAGGTGTTGCTGCTTTCATCAGTTCGAGACGTGACTTCCTGATCTTTCCTGACTGCTCTTCAGTCAGTCCGGGAATATCCCGGAGCATTCCTTTTCCCTGCATCCTGTGAAGGCTGTCATGACCCTGACGGGGAGGCGCCTCGTTGTACCGCGGGTGAGGGGGCCGTTCACGTGGCTCCATCTGTCTTCCCTGGCCTGGTTGGGAAAACAGGGATGTTGTAAGAATGCCGCAGAGGACAAAAAGAAACATCCATTTTAAACTTTTTCGCTGTGGTTTCATGATTTTTTTTGTTTTCAGGTCAGGAGAGAACCTAAAAAAGAATGGCCGGTCCTGAATTTCCTATAAAAATACAAATAATCAACAGTACCGCCAAACTCATTGCAGTGTTTTCGTGCCGGCAATAAAATTTTCAGGAGATCGTTTGAAAATTTAGTCTTATCGAATCAAAAACTTTCCCGTTACTTTGTGAAAAATTCGTTTTGAATGAAAAACCCCGGACATATTCTTTCACTTTTTATATTGTTAAATCTGGTGCTGGCAGGAAACCTGACAGGACAGGACTGGAAGTTCGTGAAAGAAAAGGATGGAATCAAAGTCTTCACAAAAAAAGAAGACGGGAATAATCTTAAAAGCTTTAAGGCAACTGCTGACGTTCATTCTACATTGGATAAAGTGTATAACCTTATCGGGAATGTCGACAATCACGACTGGTGGGACAAGAACCTCAGCGAGATCCGGGTGCTCCTTAAAGATAAAGACAAACATTACCAGTATTACCTGGTGTATGATGTTCAATGGCCTCTCTCCGACCGGGACCTATGCGTGGATGCCAGGGTCACCACTGACCCCGTAACCGGCAAACGTATCATTTATGCCATACCCCTGCCCAATATCATCCCCGAAAAACCGGGATGTGTCAGGATAAAAAAATACTGGCAGCGCTGGACGATCATTCCCATGGACAAAGGGGTGATCCGGCTCATCCTTGAAGGGTTTGTAGACCCCGGGGGAAATGTTCCCGATTGGCTCTATAACATGGTAATAACAGACACCCCTTTGAAAGTCATGCGGGGTGTTAAAGAAAGGGTTGAGTAGGTCTGGTTTACAGAAAATTTTCATCCAGGAACTTCTGGAATTTCTCTTTAAAGGGGTCGCTGATCGGAATAAAGACCTTGCCGAAAACGATACGGAACCGTTCAATGGTCTCGACCCTGCTGAGGTTGACAATGAAGGAACGGTGAATCCTCATGAACCTGTTCCTGGGAAGTTTCGATTCAAGCACTTTCAGTGAGTTGATGGAGAGTATGGGCTTTTCTTCATTCCGGATAAACACCTTGATGTAATCCTTCATCCCCTCGATGTAAAGAATATCATCAAAATTGATGCGACGGATCTTGTATTCGGATTTCAGGAAAAGGAAATTCTCATTGGTCTCAATGGCAGCCTCTTTTTTCGCCTCCAGGTCAACCAGCTTCAGAACCTTGTTTGCGGCATTCAGAAACTCCTCATAACCGAAAGGTTTGAGGAGGTAATCGACTGCTTCAAGCCGAAACCCCTCCACGGCATACTGTTCATGTGCTGTGGTAAAGATGATCTTCGGCCGGGGATCCAGTTTTCTTACAAAGTCGGTACCGATCAGATCAGGCATCTGGATATCCAGGCAGATCAGGTCTACAGGCTGCACATCGAGGAATTCTTTAGCGCTGATGGGATTATCAAAGGATGCAACCAGCTCCAGGAAAGGGGTGCGGGAGATGTATCCGTTCACCAGCTGCAGTGCCAGCGGCTCATCATCAATTGCAATGACCTGGATCATATTCTGATTTTTAGGGTAAATGGATCGAAAGGACAACATCATAGGAGGCATCAGACGTATGCATTTCCAGGTGATGATTGTCAGGATAAAGCAGTGCGAGTCTTTTCCTTACATTGTCAAGCCCGATGCCGGGTCCGGCCCGGAACAGTTCTTCCCCTCCGCCTCCCATGCTGTTGGTGCATTCAAACTGGATCTCCTTTTCTGTCACCTTCATCATGATCTTGATAAAAGAGGGCTTCCGGTAGCTGATTCCGTGCTTGAAGGCATTTTCAATGAACGGAAGAAACAACAAGGGTGGGACCATTACATCCGGGTAGGTCTCCGGAAACACGATGATCAGCGCTACTTTTTCGGAAAGCCTCAGCTTCATGATCTCGATAAAGTTCTTCATGAATTCAATCTCCTGACTGACGGGCTTATTCCCTTTTTCCGTTTCATACAACAGGTAGCGCATCAGTTTTGAAAGGTGAAGAATGGCTTTCTGGGCATCCTCAACGCTGTTTTCAACAAGTGAATAGATATTGTTCAGGGTATTGAAGAAAAAGTGGGGGTTGATCTGGTTCTTCAGGAATGATAATTCCATGTTCAGGTGCTCCTTCTCCGTCTCTTTCCGGCGGCGTTCATCATTGATGATCTGCCGGTATCCTCGCAATCCCAGTCCGAACCCGGAGATCATGAGCGCCATCAGAAGAAAATTATAAGTCGGCATGTTTTCCAGCGGATGCGAATGACCAGGTGCATGCCTGGGGTGTCCGCGGTCCGGTCTGAATTCATGCTCTGTTTCCCGTACCATAGGTGGCATGAACTTCTCAAACGGCGGACGGGGATCCAGATAGTTCTGAAGCGTCAGATCGAAAAAAGCCAGGGTGATGACAAGCAGGAAAGATATTAAAAAACAGAGCGCTTTCCTTTTCTTCAGGTAGAAAGCAGGTGCCAGCCAGAAATAATTCAGATAAAATATAACGGCATAAAGAATGATCTTTGGCCAGGACTCAGTTAAGAAATGATTGTCGTGACCTGATGACACATACATGCCATAAACAGGAAGAATAAAAAAGACACTCCATACCAGGATATGCAGCAATACGATCAGTATCTTTTCTTTTATGTCGGCGAATTTCATCCGGTCAGCTTTTCCTGGTTCCTGTCTTTTCTAAAAAGTCAGGTTGTACCCGATCCCGATCACATAATCGGTTTGCGGGTGTTTAACATTGTATTCCTTCTGGTAAAGGTAATAGAGGTCAACTGAGTGCATCCTGTTAAACGAATAGGCAACACCACCGCAAAGCCTCATCTGCACAAACGGGCCGTAAACAAGATTATTGATCTTAAAATAGGGCTCACCATAGACAAAAGGCTCGAATTTTCCAGGCAGGTTGTATTTCACCTCAAGCCTTGGCACGATCATACTTTTCGGGGTCAATCCTTCCGGGGAGGTATACATATCCGTAAACTGCGACTCGTAACGGAAACGCAGGCTCAGCAATGTCCTTTGTATTTTTTCACGCCAGATCAGGTCAATGTTGAACCGGTGACGGGTATCATAGGAATCATCCACCCGGCGCTGCCGGCTGTAACGATACCCTGCCCCGACCCGGAAGTGTTTTCCAAACCGGTAGCTTGCGCCCAGGTCGGTCAGTATATTTCCGACTTCCGTAATATTTTCATTCATCCTGACCTCCTGTGTGAGGCTGAAGGAGAGTGCCTGGGTAACTTTTTTATCGATGTTAACACTCATCCACAGCCCTGCATCACTGACCTGTGCAGAAGCCATGCTTCCGGCAAGGAGCAGAAAAAGGAAAATTACCGGTCGGATGAGTTTATTCATAATAATAGATCCTGATTGCTGCGGTATCCTTCAGGAAATTGATCTTTCCAACCGCGATCCTGTGAATGTTGAGCCCGGTCCTTTTTTTAAGGTCCTCCAGCAGCTCTTCCTGGTGGACGGGCTTGATCAGTTCGATGTTCTCATATTGTATCCGCTTGCACAATTCCCTTTTAATGATACGCTTGCTGTCGAGCAGGAAAGTGCCACCCACGATCAGCCCCGATATTACAAGCAACTGGGTGAACTCAAGCTGTATGGCGCTGATAAGTCCAAGGGCTATGAAGATGAAGAGGTAAGTCATGTCTTTCATTGAGATCCCGGCCGTCCTGTAACGCAGCATGGAGAAAACGGCAAACAGGCCGAATGCCGCCCCCATTGACAGTTTGACATATTTGAGTACAAAGGTGAGCAGGAAGATCACAAGGTTGAAGATGACAAACGTAAAGATGTTGTCGGGCTTGCGGTAATTCGGATAGTACATGAAAACAATGATCAGTAGAACAGCGGCCATATCAATGCCAAGACTGATAAAGAAATGTTCATTGATCTCCACAACCTTTTTCTTTTTCTTTTCTCCTGTTTTATCCACCTGATCCGTCTCATCAACCTGCGTTGATTCAGGTTCTGTTTGCTGGGAGAAACTTATTTTGGCGGGCATTACAAGCAAAAGCAAAAGCAGGAATGTCACCAGTGACTTAGATGATCTCATGATTGATCTTATTAATATGAAGAAATTTGTCCTTAAAATTATTTTTCTTGACACTATAGTCGAGACTGAAGATCCCGAAACAGTATTTACTCATGCCCGACCGGAGTATATGATGTCTTTTCATCAGATCATGAAAATCCGAATTCCCGCAGCGGTCCTGTTTGACCTCTGCAATGGTAAGATTCGGGAATGACCGCTCGGTATGGTCGTTACTGAAATTCAGCCCGGTATCGATGGTAAGACGCTCGGAGAAGTCCCTGTTCACAAGTGTGATCCGGACGAACTTCACCCCTAAAACCGGGACTAATTTCCCGGCAAGAAAGGGAGTCTTTTTCGTAAGCAGTTTCATGGATTTATCCGTGATCCCGGCTTCGGTCGTTTCATTTTTTACCCGGCTTTTTATCGTACGCCCCTGGTTGTTTTTGAACTTTATTTCAAAAAACCCGGTATCGGAATCTACGTACTTCCTGGTGCGGATCTTAAAACGGTTACGTTTACCATTGTGATGCTGACAATAGAGCAGGAGATCGGGTGTGTCATAATAGAGTGTTTCATAGCGGTTCATCCGTGTACCGCAAACCTCCAGTATCCTGTAATCCCTGCGGAGTTCCTCCATCAGTAATGGCAGGCGGGCTGAATTGAATACATATTTGGTGTCGACCCTGTTCTGGAGTTTCACTGTATCCATCTCCCCAAGCGTGATGGGATTAAAACGTTCTGCTATGTCCTTCAATTTTTCCATTCGTTTAATTCCGCAATGATCAGAAATATTCGTATTCCCACTTTTTAACGGTTTCCAGAACATTGGCGCTGTTAAATGACTTCCGTTCCGTTTTCAGGTTCTTCGCATTGTAGGAGTAGCTCATTTTCTTCTGCATGGCACCTGCTCCGTCATACACTGTTTCAGAGGATTTATTACCATCCGTGGAATAGGCAAACAAGGTCTTCTTTGTGACTGCCCCGGCGGTATTGTATTCAACCTCTTCCGCCATGTCACCTAGTGCATTGTATTTATAAGTCTTTCGAGATGTCTTCTTTTTTGCAGCATCAAAGGAGGTCTCCTCCACCTTATTTTTAAAACTGTCGTATTTGGTGGTCTCTTTATGAAGGATCGCACCGTTCTCACTGTATTCTATCATCTGGATACTGTGTCCGTCCCTGTCAAATTCCTCATACTGGGATTTATAGGTAATGGTCTGACCGTTTTCCGCGACAGTTACATATTCCGTTGTTGATTTAACCTTGTTCTTTTTTCTCTCCTTTTTCGACTGGCAGGGTGCTGCTGCTATGATGGCTAAGCAGGAAAGCAATAAAATGATCTTCTTCATAATCCGATTAGTTAAAAATGACAATATCCGGAACTTCAACGTCCTGTTTCTTTTTTGAGACCTCAGCATCCTGTATCACAGGCAGGGGCGCGAGGGTCTGCAGGGTGGAGTCTTTGGAATAGGCATACAGGTGATACGTTCCGGGCCGCATGTATTTGAACTCATAGGTTCCTCCCGGGCCTGTCCTTACCTTATCCCCGTAATCACGGTCATCACCGTAGATGATATAAACATAGATATCCGGACCATAGTAGGATTGCTCAAGAACCGTAAAGGTGGAGTTGTAGTCCTTTACGAACACTTTTCCGTAAATTGTAGAATTCCCGCCTGGTCCCGGCTCCTTTTTACACGAAAAGGCCAGCATGCAGGCAACAGAGATCAGAAAAACACTGATGATTTTTTTATTCATGGCTTATTCTCTATGATGAATGGTTATGTGCGTATTAATAAATTATCAGTTTATGTAACATAACTGTACCCTGGCAAACAAGTTTCACCGTATAAAAACCGGCAGAAATTCCTGAGATATCGATCCCGATGCTGACGGAGACTATGTCGTTCATCTCAGCGGGGATCTCCTGTTCCAGGATGTTACGCCCCTGCGAATCGATAAGGGTCATTAAAAGGGGTTCATGGTAGTTCTCTGTTTCCAGGAATATTCTTCCGTTCGCGGGATTGGGGTACAGCAGGAAATCACGGGCCGGCGTTGTACCCATGTTATTTACAGCAGCAAAAGATGGCCGCATCAGCACAAACGGGCCATATCCGTTGGGATACCGGCCGGTGGTTCTTTCGGGAACCATATTTCCGTAAGTCACGGAATCAATGATACCGCCTTTGTTGTTGATGCATTGCAGCCTTCCTCCTCCATCAGATAAACTGAAGCTGGTATGAAGTCCGGAACCCGCGAAGTCATCCGCCCATATCACAAGGTAATTCCTGGCATTGATCACCGTGTCAGGGAATGGCCATTTACCCGGATTATACGCATCATCTGAAAGATAGACAGCATGAAGGCTGAGTTTCTCAGGGGTATTATTGCAGATCTCGATCCAGCTGCCGGTGGTTTTGTTTTCATCAGAGAGGCCTGAACTTCCATAATGGATCTCATTGATGGTGACATCCCCCTTACCTATCATCGGCTGGAATGAATAAAACTCGTAAGCCGCCCGCTGCGGTGAGAATGCACCGGCACTGTCATTCTCAGCATAGAGGTAATACTGAAAAACAGCTCCGGCTGGAATGACCTTAACACCATAAATGCCGTCGCCGGCTGATCCGTCATGATGGTTTCCGTCATCAAGCATTTCCGTTTTGCTGAAAACGGCCGTGCTGCTGTTCCGGAAAGCAAGTATCATCTTTGTGGCGGCAGCTCCGTTAGCCGTGATCCATGTCTCCTCGCCTTTTTCAGGAGATTCCGGTAAATGGCTGACCGCTGTTATCACAGGGGTGCCGGAAAACCCGCCGAGGCTGTCAAGGTAAGCCATACGTGCCTGCATCAGGTCCTTGATTCCCGGGTACTGAAGCATTCCGCCTGTTCCTCCTACCGTGCTGTCGGCATTTGAATGGAAATCAGAATAGGGATAGAATTTATTCGGATCGTTCCTGACATAAGGATCTATCAGCGACTGGATCTCCACTGCCCGCTGATAATAAAGGTTGTTCCGGAAATTCTCATCCAGGATCGTACGCATGTGCGCAAAAAACATTTTCCGGTAGGTTGCATTGCTGAACATCTTCGTCATCAGCGGACGGGGTGAAACACAGAAGTCCAGGTGTGTGAGGGGGTTCAGCCTTTTCGCCTGGGGAATAGTGATCCCCGTGAAATGGTATGAACCATCGGTATGACGGAAACTGCCGAACGACATGTTCAGGTCCCAGATCACAGGGCAGAATAAGCCGTTATCATCTTTATACAGGTAGTAGTTCTGGGAATAACCGATGTAACTGTCAAGGTTTACCAGTACAAAGTTAAACGCATGCATCCACAGGGTCCGGTCGGTGTTGAGTATATACTCAAGACTGTCGGGCTGTTTGTCCAGGGAGTATATAAAATGGTAAAGATCAGTCCATCCATAGGTTGACTCAAGTTCATAATAGGGAACATATCCAAGCGAATCCGGTCCATGCGTACAGGCAAGATTCGCATTTTCCCCGAAAGGGTAGATCAGAGTCTCGGGTGCGCCCTTGATGAAAGTGTTCTCGTTGGTAATAAAATATTTCCGGATGAAAAGCTTGTTCACAGCTTCCACACTGGTATAGAGACCCAGCAGGGTATCGTTGACATAGAGCGTTGTAAAATTTGCCTGGGGTTCAGGCAGGTACTTACGTGCGATCTCATACGAAAGGACCTCCCTGACAAATGAGGGGTCGCTGATGACATTGCTCAGTTTGATATTTGTATACCCCTGGTAGTTGCGGTGTTTCACCTGGTAATCCAAATCGATGCTGAAAGGGTTTTTCAGAACACCCGTATCAACCGAACTGAATCCTTTATAGCGGATACCGCAATTCCTGAACATCTCCCCGTTTACGGTCACATCTCCCAGCATGCGTTCATTGCCGTCGCCGGTAAATATGAGGCTGTCGAGGAGGTGCTTCCAGTTATTCTCCCTGAAAGTGATCCTGATCTCCTGGACCTTCCGGATATCATAGAAATCATCCTGGGCACACAGCGAAATAGCAGAGATAAGGGTGATAAAAATAAAAACAAGACTTCTTTTCACGACGCAACCTTGAGAACTATGGATTTACGAAACGAGCTCCCGGCAGAATTATTCAACGATCAGTTTCCTGCTGAAACCTGAACTGCCTGCTGTGATCTGCAGGATATAGATACCCGGTGAAAGGGATTCCGTATTCAGTTTAATTGAGTTCCCGCTGACCACGGAACTGATCCTCACCTGTCCGGTAATATCACAGATCCTGACAATGGAAGCATTGCTGAGGTTATTCAGTATAACATAGTCTTTAGCCGGGTTCGGGAAGATCGTCACGGACTTCTGCTCCATACCGGCAATGGCATCCGCTTTATCGGCGAAACGGGAAACACCGGTTCCTGTGGCGATCCAGACAAAATCTTTTTTATCAACTTTGACATGTCTGACCATCTTGTCGACAAGCCCGTTTGTAATAGTATAGGAGGTCCAGGCGGTTCCTGTGAATTTGCTGAATCCGCCATCGGCCAGGTAATCATCATACAGTCCGACCCAGAGGTTTCCCTTCGAATCCATATCCAGGGACTTCACAAAACTGTTCAGCACACCGCTGGACTTTCTGTAGTTCGCCACCCACTGATCCGTTTTATTGTATTTTGTGATGCCGGAATAGGTTCCTATCCATTTGTTGTCGTTGGCGTCAATGGTCAGGGAGACAATGTTGTCAATAATGAGGCTGTCGGCCGTTGTGAAAATCTTAAATGTTGAATTATTGTATTTCGAAACACCGCCGATGGATGATCCGAACCATTTATTGCCGTCTGAATCTATGGCAACGCAACTGACATAATCATTGGCCAGTCCGTTTGCAGAGGTGAGCTTGGTCCAGGTTGTCCCGTCAAACTTCGAAACACCGCCGGCGGTTGCAAACCATACAGCACCGGCTTCGGCAGCAATGCCCTTGATCGTATTGTTGACAAGGCCGTCGGCAACGGTATAGGAGGTCCATGTTGATCCGTTGAATTTACTCACGCCATCATCGGTTCCGGCCCAGACAGTGCCGCTGAGGTCTATTCCGATGCAGTTGATGGAATTGGATATCAGTCCATCGGCTGTGGTATAAACCACCCAGGTCGTGTCATTGTAACGTGCAACTCCCGCGAGGGTTGCGAACCATTTCACATTATGCGAGTCAACCGCTGTTGCGAACACACTGTTTGAAGGCAATCCGTTATCAGTAGTGAAGTTGGTGAATGTCTGCGCCTGCAGGAAATTTAAGCCAACGGTCAGAATTATCATGATCGTCAAAAGAACATTCTTTTTCATAACTTGAAATTTATTTGATTAGGATTATTTTAGAAGTCAGGTAGTTCGTACTGCCGGATAAAAGCCGGAGATAGTAGATGCCTTCAGGGAGTGCTGAAAGATCAACGGTAGCATTATTAAAGGTACTGAGGACCAGTTTTCCAATTGGAGAATAAACCCTGATCTCAAAATTCTTTCCGGTAAGATTGTCTGCTTTTACACGGACTTTCCCGGTTGTCGGGTTCGGATAGATACTGAAGCCTGTGCTGCTTCCATCCGCGCTGATACCTTCCACGACGACCGGGGCGGAAAACTGTGAAACACAGCCATTGGCATCGGTGACATTCACCGTATACGCCCCGGCGAAAGAGGCAACAAGGGTTTGTGATGTCTGTCCCGGCAGAAGGGTATTATTTAGATACCATTGATTCCCTGTCGTTGAACTGGACACAAGTGTATCACCGTTTAATGTGATCACAGGTGTTGCAGGCAATGGATGAACGACCACTTCAACAGTATCCTTGCCCGGGCAGCTGACCCCGGCAGTCACAATATACAGGGTGGTGCCGGAAGGAGTCGCCGCAGGGTTCTGCAGGGTTGAAGTAAATCCCACGGGAATGGATTCCCAGAAATAGGTAATTCCGGTTCCGCCCGTTGCAGTCGATCCCAACTGGGTTGATTCACCCTGGCAGAGTTGTGCCGGCAAAGTTGTCGCCGAAACCGAGATCTGAGGATTCACAGTAACTGTTGTGTTCCCGGAGCCGGAGAATGTGCCGTTCGTCATATAAACGGAATAGGTTGTGCTGACCGTGGGAGTCACGACGGGGTTCTGCAGGGTCGATGTAAAGCCGGCAGGAACAGAGGTCCATGAGTAGGTGTAGCCGGAGCCGGAGGAAGCGGAAGCGCTGAGTTGTGCAGAACCGCCCTGGCAAACTGCGGAGGGTGTTGCAGTAGCTGTGATCGTCGGGGTTGAATTTACGGTTAAAGTAACCGTTCCCGTAGCCGAACAGGGACCGTTCCCGATCGTTACATTATAAACGGTAGTGGCGGTCGGATTCACCACAGGATTCTGGATCGAAGAGGTAAAACCAGCCGGGACGGAGGTCCAGCTGTAGGTATATGCAACACCACCGGTCGGGGTAACATTCAACTGCGATGATTCACCCATACCGATCGTGGAAGGGGTGGCAGTAGCGGTGGCACTGTAAGTTCCGGTTACATAGCAGGGCGGGTAGCGGAATGCCTGTGCCACCGTGCCTCCGGTGGATTTCGACCAGACCTGGGTCTGGCTGGGGTTGATCTCGTAAATAAAACCGCTCATGCCCATACAGAGGAGGGTGTTCCCGTTGGGCAGCTGCTGTGAATTGCCGTTATCGGGCTGAACAGCACCACTGTAGGTGGTTCTCCAGTCATACGTTGTCGGGGCATAGGCCGAACCACTTGTCAGGAGGTAATTATAGCCATTGTAGGGGGGCATAAAGATATCCACACAGGTTTTACCGCCGGTGCCGCCTTTGTTGTTGAAACCGCAGAGCGCATTGGGATGTGCAGGGTCAGTGGCAGGAACCCAATGTGCGTCATGAACCACGTTGAAATCTACCGTGCCGGTTGTTTCGTATGCTGCCGGATTCCCCCAGCGATAGAGCAGGTCGCCACCTTTTCCCGAGTTTCCTCCTGTATGGGTAGCAGCCTGGGCGGTCGTAGTACTGTGATCGATTACGTATACCTCGTTAAGGGCATGTGAGCTGAATGTTATCTCATCCAGTGCGGGATTGTAATCGATCCCGTTCATGTGCATCCAGTCTTTGGTTGTCTGGTAATTGATGTTCAGCAGTTCCGGGTGAGCTGAAACAACGCCGTAATTGGGTTTGGTTGCATCGAAATGCTGCACGAGGTGGTCCCAGGCATGCCATTCCCACACCACGGTGCCGCCGTTTGTTCCGGAAGGCTGAATCTCGACGATCTTGTCGGGCCACATTTCAATGCTTTGGGAACAACCGGCTGCCGTAACCTCTGATGCGGTTTTCCGCTCATAAGAGATCAACAGGACATTGCCGTTCGGCATGCCATGGATATCATGGTGGCTGCAGTAACTGGTGGTTGAATAAACATAATCCCACAGAACCGTGCCGTTATAGTCCAATTTCTGAACCTCTCCGGAAATCGGTCCGCCGTTGAAGGAGTTCCCGGCATGGTTTACTGAGCGCAGAACGACACCTCCTGCCAGCAGGTAGGAAGAATAGGTGGTTGTTGCCGTAAATGTCCATGTATGATAATTATTTCCGCTCATATCAACCAGATAGGCCTTATTCCCGCCCTGGGGTGCATAATATGTATACCCGTCATAGGTCTGAGACCTGAGAATGCCTGAAAATCCCAGTATTAGCACGAAGCTGATATAAAAATGCTTTATTCCCATCGTATTTTAATTTTTTGTTAAATATCGATATTTAACAGGAGAGTCTGAAATGAAATCGATATAAAGGTATTTTTTACCCATGAAATGGATTATTATAAGAAAGAACTGAATTTTTTATCTTTACGGTTGAAAACCGTGGATAAAGACTAAGTATTATGCCAGAAAAAGTAGCTGTCCCCGGGATGTCGAAAAAAAATAAAAGCACCTTAATGGGAAGGCCACTTTTTTTCAGGTATGCCGGCACAGGAAAAAAACTCCTTGCAAACTGCATCTTCCTTTCGGTTTTCATCATCTCACCCCGGCCTGTAAATGCGCAGCAGAACCAGGATACCAGCAGGGTATCGAATGTCACCCTTGGAACCGGTGTTTTTGATATTGCAAGCAAGATCTATGACTGTGGCATGTTTGAGATCAATTATTTCGCTAAAAAACAGTTCTGGATCTTCTCCCCTTTTGCCGGAGCCATTGTTACAACAGTCTCAAGTTACTATATCTATGCCGGGGTAGTGATCCCGTTCCGTCTGGCAAAAGGCGTGTATCTTAACTGCAGCTTTGCCCCGGGGCTCTGGTCAAGACAGGATGGTCCCGACCTGGGTTATCCGCTGGAGTTCAGAACCGGCGCGGAGATATGTTACATATTCAGAAATAAATCAAGGCTGGGACTGGAGTTTCACCACATCTCCAATGCCAACTTTTCAAACAGGAATCCCGGGGCTGAGAATATTACAATTTTCTTCGGAATCCCGCTTAAATGATAGATATGTATCCTTCCCGACTTACCCGACGATACGTACCTGTAGCTTCACCAGGTATTGAAACCCACAAAAAAACTGAAAGGACACTGTATGCCCTCTCCTGGGTACTGACGATCCTGATCCTGCTGACCAGCTTGCGGGGATATATGATACCGGGGTTTTATGACAAAGAGACCTTACAATGGTTTATCCAGTGCTACAGTCAGGACATTGCCAACCTGTTTGTGGCTCCCTTTCTTCTCCTCACCTCCCTTTTTGCCTTCCGGGGCAACAGGTCAGCGCACTTATTATGGGGAGGGGCCCTGTTTTACCTGATCTATACCTTCCTGATCTATTGCTTCTCGGTTCACTTCAACTTACTCTTCTTTTTCTACTGCCTTAACCTGGGCCTTTCTGTATTTTGTTTCCTCGGGTTTCTGTACACACTGACACGCAAGCAGGTAGATTATGACCCCGGCGGTAGCAAGGTCTTTTTGATCTCCGGCATTTACCTTGTCGTTATCGGGGTGGTCTTTTATGTCCTCTGGCTTTCATCCGTTCTTCCGGCCGTCATGAACGATTATGTGCCTGCCGACCTGAAAGATATGGGTATAACAACTAACCCGGTCCACGTGATCGACCTTTCCGTCTGTCTTCCCGGGCTTATTCTGACCGGCATCCTGCTGCTGTGCCGCCACTTCATGGGGATCTGGATTGCCCCGGTCATGCTCGTCTTCTGCATCCTTATGGAATTCACTATCGCTCTCCTGAACGAGGTGACGAATATGCAGGGTATCTGGACCAGTGACATCCTGACCTGGATCATGGGATCGATCGCAGTGTTTACAACCGGAATGCTGGTGATATACATGAAGGAACTGGATGCGGAAACCTTCCTCTACTGAGCTTGGTTATCTCCATGGATTTTGGTACTTTTGATGGAGATATTCCTGACAATGAGAACAAATATCTTCCTCCTGCTTTTTATTATTTCAGCCTTTTCAGCAAGTGCCCAGTGGGTAAGTACCAATGGCCCTAAAGGAGGTTATGTGCGCTGTTTTACAACGGAAGGCTCATAATGTTTACACCCTTGCGGCCAATGCCTCGACAATTTTTGCCGGAACATACAACGACGGACTTTCCAACACCAACGTTTTATCCCTGACCGCCTTCAATGGCTATCTCTATGCAGGGACCTGCGGAAGTGGCGTATGGAAACGCCCCCTCACCGAACTGGTCGGCCTGCAGGAATTTACTTCTACCGGATCGTATCAGACCGGTATCAGCAAAGCGGGAAAATCACGAAGGGGAATTAGGGAACTCAGGAATGCAGGAATTATTTCACTGTTGCCGGTAGTGTTTTCATGGAAACAACCTGGTTCAGAAGGTTTAGGTATTTCAGTATCGTTTCCTCCGAATCCTTCTCCTTTTCACTGTTAAACCGGTCAAAAAGATCAGGATAATTCGTCAGCCGTTCCATGAGATAAGCCTTGGTGAGGTGCTTTGCATTGCCGGTGCGGAGGCTGAGCACAAAAAGAGTACGGTCCTGTGCGGCTGTGCCGGCTGCAATCGCACCGCCGATCGCCCCGAAGAGCACGCCATAGGTTGCGGAGTTCTTATCCGGAACCGCCGTTTTAAAAGCCAGGAAATTCCCCCGGGTCAGGCAGCGTGAGTACCAGGGCTGTTCGGTAAAAGGAAGGTTGTTCAGGAAAACGGAATCACCCGTCACGTAAGCGAATATCTTTGTTTTAATGAATTTTCCGGATAAAGAGTCATTATCTGACACCAGTTTGTAATCGTTTCCTCCCACCATGAACACATCCCCGGATGTCCGGCGGATCACGCGGAGTTTCAGTTTATAGGCGGGAGTCAGATTCTGCATCTGTTCACGGGTCAGGTATACCCCTTCGGGGAATACCGGCAGTTGGGCAAATGTTCCGATCGCAAAAAGGGCAAGGAGCAGGAAAAAGAAAACTGGTTTCATAACGTTAAATATTTAATTCAGGAATGCAGGAATTCTTGCATTGATGCATTCCTGAATTCCTGCATTCATTTTAGTTTTTTCCCAAGAAACCGGGAATAATCTTCACAGGCATGTTTGAGCATTGATCTTATTTTTCCGGAATCTTTGGTGAACAATTCCGTTTCGAACACTATTTGCTCTTTTTTCGTTGTCCGCCTCCAAAGCCCTGCCACCTGCCCGTTGAGGAGGATCACAGGGCGGAAGATCCCGTTGTCGGAAATAACCTTCTTATTGTGAATGAGAGAAAGGACCGCATCCCTGCTACGATATCCGATGAGGAATTCATCGAAGGCCGGCAATAAATAAAGGGAGGTTTTATCTTCAGGGTTTTTTGCAGCCATATCACCGGAAAACCAATATTGTCCGGAGCTGTACTCTTCTGAAAGGAATGAATGCCTCACCATCTCCAGCGCCCGTTTTGCATCGCCGGTATTCAGACCCGACCACCAGGTAAAATCCTGAACCGTGGCAGGGCCATGGCTCCTGAAATAACGATCTGCAAGCTTTGCCATTGATTCATCCCGTGTAAAGATCCTCTTTCGTGGAACATGTTCCTGGAGCAGCTTGTATGTTTGTTTCCCCCCCTTCAGCGGACCGCTGCAAACCAATCCGTCGAGTTCGGCACAAAGCATCAGGTGCGACAATCGGTTCCCGTCTGTACGGATCCCGGCATTCACAAATACCCCTGCCAGTTCATCCCGGGTCAGGAAGGTCTCCTTCAGCAGGGCCTTTTCTATAAGGGCCTTGCTCTTCAACAGAATTTTGCCGGTAATTTCAAGGTTCCGGTGCCGCCCTCCAAGGGATGACCTTATTTTCGGGGCTGTCAGTTCAAGAAGCCAGTGAATGTCATCAGCCGCAATAAAATGCCAGGTCGGGCGCATCAGGTGGGTGCGGAGTATCTCTCCGGCATTGAAGGCCGAATCAAACATTTCCGCAGAAGATCCCGGCAGTCTGAGTCCGACGGCCCACTTCGCCATCAGAAAATCCTGGGCCTGCATGGCGCCCATATGGCCAACCACCTCTGCTGGCGTCATGTTGGCATTTGTTCCTATCAATTGGCTCCTCATCCGGTGAGGCACAAGTTCCTGCAATGACATCCTCTGTTTTTTGTAGCGTCTTTTCTAAATATATTCCCAAATTTAACAAGTAATTCAGATAAACCGGAAAATTAAGCGTACCTTGTCCCAAAAGCAAAGAATTCATCACACAATAATATACAGGAAAATGAAAAAAGACACATTGGAGTTCAGGATGATGCAGGAACGGCAGCGGTTAAAGATACCCAACTCAAAATTACTCACGGGTTCAACCGCTGACAAATATCCGGTGATCCTTGACGGTGGCAGGACGGTTCTTTTTATTTCCGATAAGAGTAAGGAAGCCGAGACCATCGAGAAATATGAACTGCGGCGGGGAAATAAACTCATGGTTTATACCAAGAAGCCAAAAACAACCTAGACGAACATAGCCTTCATGGCTGTTTATTTAAAACAGGAAAGCCACCCCGGGGTGGCTTTCCTGTTGTTTTTACAAGCTGATATTATTCGAAATCTGCAGCTGCCGGTGTAACAGGAGCAAGTGAAATAATGTCGCTGCTCACAATGTTGCTGGCATCCTCAAAATCTGCAGTGGACGGAGTTACCGGTGCCAGGATGACCGCGGAGGTCAATACCTCTGCACTCTCTTCAAAGGAAGCTTCAGCCGGCGTAACAGGACCCAGTACTGAAAAATCACTGACGAAAAGAGTTTCGTCAAACGTAGCTTCGGCCGGTGTGGATGGAGCCAATGCGATGCAATAGGAAGCGCTGGCATCATTGGAGGCGGGCAGCGGGCTGTTGTCATTGTTTGCAAATAAAATACCAGCCTGGAGACTGAAAACTGCTGCTATGATCGATATGGTAGTTGTTGCTTTCATTTTAATTGTTGTTTGAAGTTGATGAAGCAAAACTACACCGAAACCAGCGGGCAGAACAACGGTTTTCGGTTTGCAGGGGGTGAAACCCGACGAATGGGGGAAAACGGGGGGGCGAACACGCCCGTAGGGGCTTATCGCGATACGCCCTTACAATCGGTATCGGTTTTTCATTAAATTTGTACGATAACAATCCAATCAACCGATGAAAAAATCAATTTCAGGCCTTTTGCTGATCCTTTTGTTCATGGCCTCCTGCGCAAGCCATAATCCCGGTCATGGAAAGCCCAAGGGGATGAAGGGGCAGAACCACAACGGGCTGATGGTTCCCGGCTCGATTCATGATAACCGGGCCCACCATTAACTTAATAATTCATTAACAAGGGCAAACGAATTTTATCATCATAAAAAAAGCCGCCCCCGAAGGAGCGGCTTTAAAATACCGGTAATAAAAGGCCGGTTAATTAATGATTACCATTTTCTTCATCTTTCGGTGATTCCCGCAAAGGAATTCGTAAAAATAAATTCCCGCTGCAAGGCCGGAGGCATTCCAGTTCAGTTCATAGTGTCCCGGAGCCTTGAGTTCATCCAATACCTTTGCAACGACGTTTCCACTTACGCTATACACGGTGATCCTGGTCGGATAGCGCTCATCGGCTGAACCGGGATTGTTTATATCCCTCCCGACATGGTACCTGAATTTAGTGGCGGTGGCGAACGGGTTTGGCGAGTTCTGGTCTATCGAGAAGGTTCCGTCATCCTTATCATTACCCGGTGTTGCAGAGGTCCCTCCAGCAGAGCCTGGTGTTGAAGACCCGGTTCCTGTTCCTGTGGTGTTTTCATCCTCCCTCGGGGCATTCACCACTGTTCCGTTCTTATACTTTATATGAGTAACATCATAGGTGACACACCATGTTTTCTGGTTCGGGTTCACGCCCGGGTGCAGCCACCAGTTGTTCTTATTCTGCGTCGGTTTTAGCCACCAGTAATCATAATTCAGTTCTGTTACATCGGTTGAGTCAAATGCATGATTCATTCGTGTATTGCAGGTTATTTCATCTCCGGTGAGGGTGGTTGTGGTCATTTCATAGCTTAATTTCCCTTCCACCTTCATCCCCAGGATTTCAGCAAGGGCTGAGAGTTTCAGGCTCAGACTTCCGCTGGTCGTAGTGATCGCTGTAGAATCAACACTGATATGACCTGATTTGCCCAGTTGATTAGCCCATGGAACATTGTCTTTGCCGATTTTGTCATATGCTGAGAAATTGATGCCCCGGTTCATATAGGTGAGCGGATTTGAGGGAACGAGTCCTCCGGGTATCGGATCAACCATCTCAATTCCCTTCTCCGGCTCTGACATAAAGAAATAGAAATTGTTGTACAGGTATGTATTATTCACATCATAAACTCGGTAACGGGCATAATTTAGCGTAGGAACAAATGTTATGTAATAGGATAATTTATCTGGTCCGGCAATCACATCCGTTGAATTCGTAACCGTTTTAGCAAATCCAAATCCCCATTTCTTTCCAAGCGTATATCCAAGTTCCGTTTTAAAGATCTCACCTTCAATTTCAACTGATTCACCAACATTAAATCCAAGGCTTGTGGAATTTGACGCGCTGACTGTATTTATATAGTCCAAATCGGATACATGAGCATTTTGATTCACGTAGGGGTTCGGATTATGCTCGATATCATTCTTGTAAAAAGGCGGGGGTCCTTCGATATACCCAACATACTGGGTATTTTCGGATCCTGTCAAGGGTACAGAACCCGTTGTATCATTCACCAGGTGGTCGGTTTCTGCCCAGGCACAGTTTAAGGGAGTATTCAATCCATGAGCCGAGAAATAAATAAGGCACATGAATTGCCGGATTGTATCATGGTCTGCCAAAGGAACATTCAAAGCCGTGGTATTGGTATTCAAACCTGACAAGGCCCAGAAATAATTCTGTTTTACCAGGTTATTCTCCTGTAAAGACCACAAGCCGTTGGAGAACTGATATCGTTGTATCCGGTAAGTTCCAAAATTATCCTCCTGCACCTTCAATACAGGAAATGCCTGTACCACATTACCCTTTGTCACTTTATCTCCCTTTACAGAACCCTGGCACAGGGCAACGGCTGTATAAGGATGATCAGCAGAGATCAGGGTATTGGCTTTTTCGGAGATGTTGTTCAGGGTATCGAAACTGAATTCCCCGCAACGGGCATTCAAATTTCCGTCAATATATCCCACCATCAGGTCCGATTTCAATGATCCGTTATCCATGTAAGCGCGAAGAATGGCGGAAGTGAAATAATTATCGGAGTGGACCAGGAGATCCGTATCAAAATGTGACCAGCTTACCAGATCTGTAGTCCAGTAAATCCTGACATGGTTATCCGAGCCGGATACGGGAACGATCAAACAAAGTTTATCATTGAGAACCACAGCTGACATGAAGTTCACATCCTGCAACGGCCCTTTTACAAGCGATGACCATGAGTCAGCTCCGGAGTTATATACGGAATAGCTTATCTGTTTGTCTTTATCCAGAACGAACAGGTAGAGCTGATTGTGAAAAACAACTGTTGCAGGCTGCCACTCTTTTTTGGCCAGAGTCTGTAAATTAACCGGGGCTTGTGCTTTCGTCATTGTCAGATTGATCCCCGTACCAGAAGTATTGGACATCTTATAAAGTGAAATCTGGGAGTTAAGATTCCCTCCAGCCCAGAATGACTGAAAGGAGAATACCTGTCCGTTGAAATTAATGCTCGCAAGACCCCATTGAAATTGACTAATTCCAGAGGTGATCACCTGGCTGGTAAAATACCCTTTATCCGGCACATTCCAGTCTGCAAAGCTTAGAACAGGAATGAATAATGACCAGCAAATAATAAAATATTTTGTAAACTTTTTCATGGGTTATCCTCCTATAATTGAATTCTGAATCCGAGAGTTGCTGTGAGTGGGTTCATAAACGAACAACGTGCATATACCGAAAGGTTTTGAAAAAGCAGGAATTCAGTACCGACAAAGCCATAAAAGGCATGGCCCCGGTAATGGGTGTCAAATTCGTGTTCATCATAGGATAAAATCCCGTTTTCATCAGTATAGGGAACCTGTTCGGTCCATGTAGGATGGACAAATTGTTGCAGGTAACCCGCTCCGGCGTATGGCAAAAAATGACCCAGCCGATAACCAAGAGCAAGGTTTGCTTCCCAGAACATGGATGTGAGTTTCGATGAGATGACCTTCTCTCCTGAGTTGTTCTGGTTCTCCGTTGACCCTGTTTTACTATAGTTGTAGGATAATATGGCAAGGGCCGCGAGGTGGTCAGTAATCCGGAACTTATAATCGATTGCTGCTCCAAGTAATACGGAAGGGTAATCCGTCGACATGGTAGAGGTGTTATCATCAGAAACCCAGCTTTTAAAATCAAAGTGGCTTACACCACCAAAAACCTGGATACCGAGTCCTTCCATCAGCTGGTACCCCACCCTGATACCTACCATGCTGTTGGTGTACAGGGTTTTGTAATACTGGTTGTACTGGTCCACCTGTTCCTGGGAAAATTCATACGACCCGTTACCGTCAACCATTTTGAAATTGTCAACACTGCTGATCAGCTTTAGGTTTGTTAAATGGGCGAACTGGTAAAAGGGGCTTATAAAAAACCGTCCCTTTTTCTTTGGCTTAATCATCCCGGAGGTGTCGGAAGGAGCAGTCTCTTTCCCCAGGGAGGTAATTTGGCCAGGATCCATTGCAAATCCATACTGGATTGTCAGAAATCCTAACAAAATAATCATGTGTAGTTTTTTTTTCATACCTGTTCATTTTATTGGTTAGCAAAGGATAAAGTATAGATATAGAGCTATTCAAACCTGATGCTCATCAGGTTTAAACGGATTAAATGAAAAACAGCTGAAATTCAGTATGGAAAGCAGAGTCATCAGAATGTTCGTGAAGTACGTTGCGAGTAACCTTTAGTATTGTTAGGGAAAAGTTCCTCAAATATATAAAAAGCAGATTAAACAAGATTGGATTTTGTTAGGTCTTATCGAATTTTTTTCTCCGGTTCCTCTACCGGATGGCGATCATGCGTTAAATCATACAATTATAATTCTGACAATCAATGTGAGGATCACTTTATAAGATCTGAATTTTAATCCTTTTTTAAGAATCCCTTAAAAGTAATTAAAGGCGACCCGTAATAAATTTGCTTCATGAACTTTAAAAAACAAACGCCATGAAAGCAACAAAAACAATCTCCGCAATCAGCCTGATCGTGTTACTTTTCGGATCGGCTACCTTCGCACAGTCAGCCAACAATTTGATTCCGGTTATAACACCCGGGACAAGGCAATCGGTCACTTTTGTCGTAAATATCAATGATGCCTCCAGCCTCGTGGCATATCCCAACGAATATTTCATTACCGTAACGAATGACCGGGGAGCCTCGGTGGCCCCGCCTCAATATTTTCATCCCGGACAAGGTTCTTACACCTTTACCGAATACGGAAGTTCTTTCTCGGGTAACCGGACAGCCCATATGACAGTTTCCCCGAATACCGGGATCCGCGGGACTTACTTCTTCAATCCCCAAACCATACCCGGGCCGTTCAGACCAGGAAACACCTACGACTTTCTCCTTTCTCCACAAATCAGCCGGTAACAGAAAGTCTGTGGGAGATATTGTTTACAGGCCTCGTAAACAATAGAATAAGAAGGCCGCCCGAAAATCCGGGCGGCTTACTTATTTACACCCCGGATACAACAAAATAAATCTTCCGCCCGTTAGCAGAAAAATTAAGGGGAAATAATATTTGAACTAAACAGACAGGTTCCTATGAAAATCCTTTTGGTTGAAGATGAGGCCTCCATCGCAAACTTCATTAAAGACGGCCTGACAGAAGAGGGCTTTACGGTCGACCTCGCCGGCAACGGCAAAACAGGCCTTCAAATGGCCCTGGATTATCTGGATGATTACGACGTGATCCTGCTCGACTGGATGCTTCCCGGCCTCAGCGGAATTGAGATCTGCAGGGCCATAAGAAAAGAGAACAAAGATATCCCTGTCATTTTTCTCACGGCCAAAGACACCATCGACGACGTGGTCTTCGGTCTGGATACCGGAGCCAATGATTATATCCGCAAACCCTTTGCGTTCGAAGAACTTCTGGCCAGGATCAGGGTGCTGATGCGAAGCAGGACCGGCGAGAGTGTCACTTTTCGCTGCCGTGACATTGAAATGGATGTAGAGGCACACCGGGTCACAAAAAACGGAAGGACCGTTGAACTTACCCAGAAGGAGTTTGCCCTCCTTGAGTTCCTGCTCCGGAATAAGGGTAAAGTGAGCCGCCGTACCAGGATTATCGAAAAAGTCTGGGATATTCATTTCGACTATGACAATTCCGTGATCGATGTCTACATCAATTTCCTCCGAAAAAAACTGGATGATCCCGGCAGGGGCTCTTTTATTGAAACGATCCGGGGTGTAGGTTACCGTTTGAACGAAGAAGAATGAATGTACGATTCAAAAACCGGATAGCCTCTTATAATGCGGCCGTTGTCGCACTGATAATCCTGATCGTTTTTATCGTCGTCTATGCCGTTGTATCCACAACAGCCTACCGGCACCTCGACCACGAGATCCGCCAGGAAAAAGAGGATATGACAGACAATATCAACTGGAAGGAAGATTCACTGGTGCTGATCCGCATGGGCGAATTCGTTCAGGATGAACACAGCCCTGCCGAGGTCAACCCCATATTCCTTCAGGTGGTTGACGTGAAGCACCGTCTCCTTTTTCGGTCACCGAGCCTCCTGAATGATCATCTCCGGTATGCTGACTCCCTGAGAGAACCTGTTTTCTTCAACATCGAATTAAACGGAAAGCTGATCCGCCAGGGGCAGTTTCCCATCATTAACGTAAAAGGAAAGCTGCTTGGTCAGCTCGACATCGGCATCTCACAGGTTGAATCCACCCTTATCCTCCGTAATTTGAGGCTGACCTTCTTTATTGCGTTCCCCTTCATCCTCCTGGTTTTCTTTTTTGCCACATCCTGGGCGGCTTCCCGGGGTATCGCTCCCATGAATGACCTCATCCGGGTTGCAGGAACCATCAACGACAAAAATATCAGCACCCGCATCCCCCTACCACCCCATCGCGACGAAATCCACCAGCTGACCACCACGATGAATGAGCTGCTGCAGCGGATCGAGGAAAGCCTGATACGGGAAAAACAGATCACCGCGGATATTTCCCATGAACTGCGGACACCGATAACCGTCATCCGGGGAACACTTGAGGTGCTGATCCGTAAAAAACGCGAACCTGAGCAATACGAAGAAAAGATCCGTACGGTGATCCACGAGGTCGATACCCTGAACAAGGTCATCGATCAGTTGCTGCAGCTTTCCAGAATAGATGCGGGGATGCTCTCCTTCAACATAACAAGCGTTCCGCTTCTCCCGCTGCTGGAGGATATAAAAGTAAAACGGTATCACCTGCTGAGCGAAAAAGAGATGAGTCTGCAGATCATTGTTCCTGAGCAGGCTTGTGTGTACACAGACCCTGACTTTCTTCGTATCATCCTCGAGAACCTGATCGGCAATGCGATAAAATACGGTTTTGCAGCTCAGCCGGTAACATGCACTTGGGATGAACAACATCAGCGTCTCTCCGTCTCCGACAAGGGACCCGGTATCCCGGCAGATCAGATACCTCTCCTCTTCAACCGGTTCTACCGGGCCGACAGTTCCCGCAATTCAGGGACAGATGGTGTTGGTCTCGGTCTATCCATCGTAAAGAACCTGGCCGACATGCTGGGGATCTCCGTAAGTGTTGACAGCCGGGAAGATTACGGTACGACATTCACACTGACTTTCAGCATCTGATCAGAATCGCAGGGTGCCTCTTCCCTGCCCGCTGATGACCGGTTCGGAAAAAATTCGTATCATTGGCAGGAATCGTATTAATAGTAACCCATGCCAGAATCCATCCCCCTGATGAGAAAGATCCGGAAACGAATCATCGCCTACTTCATCGGCATCTTCACCCTGCCGAAGGTGAGGGAGGCCATCGTCAGGTATTTCAGGAGCTTTATGGGAGAAGCCGCCCGGTACTCCACCGGCATTAAAGGCGAAGTGGTTGAAACCAAAGAGGCCTATTTCATCCTGGCCAAATACATCCGGCGCGAAAAGCTGACCAAAGCGGAAAAAAAACAGTTCAGGATACAGATGATCGACCTGTTAAAGGGATCCGGAGTCGTCGTACCGGTCATGCTGATCCCCCTTCCGTTCATCAGCACTCTGCTCCTGATCATCATGGACCACCTCCTCCTCAGCATGAATATCCGTATCCTCCCCACCTCCTTTTACCCGGAAAACAAAAAAGAACTCCTGACCCCCGATGCCGTGGAGGAGGAGCTGGAGGAAGAGCTGAAAAAAGGATAGCGGCAGGTGAATCGTAACGCGTAACGGGTTCAAACGGAATCAAAACAGAATTGGTGAATAGCTTTACTATTACAAATCGCAAATCACAAATCACAAATCACAAATAAAGAAAGCCATGAAACGCCTCATATTTATCCTGTCCCTCGCTGTTTCCCTGATCTCTTCACCCGCACTGTTTGCACAGCTGACGCCCGGAGTAGGGGAATTCGGCATTGATGCCGGCCATTTTGCAAACTTCCCCGCCACCCGGGATTACCTGAAGAATATCAGTTCCGTGCTCTATATAGCACCCTATATCCGCACCGGGAAGCATGAGTTTTTTGCAGGACTCGCCTACCCGCTGTCAACAACCGCCTTGTATTTTTCTGAAAACAACGTCTATCCAAAACCGGGCGCCGTAGCCGGGTATAAGTTCTATATCTTCGATGTGCTTGGCGTTGAAAACCTCTTTATCCATTACACCTTCCAGTACCTGCGTTACTCGGGCAGCCACGACCAGTATTATACCGGTGTTACACAACCCTACAACTGGAAAGAGACCGATACCTATATCAACAATGTGATCGGCCTGGGCTATAACGTGTTCCTCGATAAATACGAACGCTTCGGCTTTTTTTACACCCTCGATTACGTCATCTCCCAAACCAGCTACAAACTTGCCGGGCAAGGCTACAGCGACAACTCCTGGTCGATGAACTACGTCTGGCATAACCTCAGCACAAACCTGGGGTTCAGTTTCAAGCTGACGCCTTTGAAAAAGGTGAAGCGGTAGGGGCCCAACGATTATTCAAAAAACGCCTCAACTCCAATCCCCAGTCGCCGGCAAGCCTCAACGACAACCTTCCCGCAGGTAACCGCATCCTCGAGGGCATCGTGGTGGCGGAAATCGATATCGAGATAATTAGCCAGGTTGGCCAGGTTATATCCGCCCTCCAGGCAGCCGCTGCCGAAGGCTTTTCTTGCCACCTTCACCGAATCGAGCCATCTCACATCGAAGGGCTCCAGCCAGAAACGGTCATAGGCCCGGTGAAAGGCCACGCGGTCGAATGAGGAGTGGCTCACCACGATCTGGTTTTCGAACATGCCACGGAGAACAGGATAGACTGTCGGGAAGGTCGGCTTGCGGGCCACCATCTCGGGTGTGATGCCGTGGATGTCGATGAACTTCCAGTGAAAGGAGTCGTTAGGGTTTATATAGGAGGACCAGGTATCCACCAACCTGCCGTTTTCAAAGATCGCCACCCCGATCTGGCAGATCGAGGACTGGTCCGGATTGGCGGTTTCGACATCGAGGGCGTAGAAGTTCATAAGACAAAGTTACCTATAAAATATTTGCGATTTGTGATTTGTGATTTGCGATCTGTTTCAGGAATTAGACCGATCTTTGCAGATTAATTCTAATTTTTTCTGTAATGTACCCCTCGCCTAAAATGCCACCTGCCAGACGGATCAAACAACTTTTCCTGGCGCTCCTTCTTCTTGTTTCAACTACCGGATACAGTACCATTCCCACCGGGTACTATGACGGGGCTGCCGGGAAATCCGGAGCCGCACTGAAAACTGCACTGTATAATATCATCAAAGGCCATACCTCTATCTCCTATGCATACATCTGGACCGCTTACTATTCCACCGACGTCAAGCCAAACGGAAAAGTCTGGGATATGTACTCCGACATCCCGGGAGGAACGCCTCCGTACGAGTATACCTTAGGTACAGACCAGTGCGGCAATGCTGCCGCTGAAGGCGACTGTTACAGCCGGGAACACTCCTTTCCGAAAAGCTGGTTCGGGGGCGATGTCTCTCCCATGTATACAGACCTGTTTCATATTGTTCCTACCGACCAGTATGTCAACAACCGCAGAAGCGATTACCCCTATGCAAAGGTGGGGACAGCCACCTGGACCTCGATGAACGGAAGCAAGCTTGGCTCCTGTGCCACAACCGGCTACAGCGGCGTCGTTTTTGAGCCAAGGGATGATTTCAAGGGCGACTTTGCCCGTAATTATTTCTACATGGCCACCCGTTACGAAAACGTGATCGCCTCCTGGCAGAACAATAACACCTATGGCGCTGCAGTCCTTAACGGCACCTCCTTCCCTGCCTTCCAGACCTGGTACATCAACATGCTGCTTGAATGGAGTGCCCAGGATCCCGTATCCCAGAAAGAGATCGACCGGAATGAAGCTGTTTACGCCATCCAGAATAACAGGAACCCCTTTATCGACCACCCGGAATATGCCGCAGCAATCTGGGGCCCCTCCACGCCCCCAACCCTGACGGTCACCCCCGCAAACCAGGCAGTGACCTCTGCAGCCGGCGTGACCACCTTTGCCATTACCACTACCCTGGCGTGGACAGCAGTCAGCAACCAAACCTGGTGTGTTCCTATGGCCTCCGGTTCAGGAAACGGAACACTCACGGCCAGCTACACGGCAAACACCACCTTTGCACAACGTACTGCCACCATCACCGTTACTGCTTCAGGTCTCACGCCTGTAACGGTCACTGTGACCCAGGCACCTGCTGCAGCGCAGCTGGCGGTGACTCCCTCCAATAAAAATGTTACCACCGCTGCCGGATTCACAACATACAGCATCGTGTCGAACACCAGCTGGGTTGTATCCAGCGACCAGACCTGGTGCATACCGGAAACCTCCGGCTCAGGAAATTATACCCTGTCGGTGGAGTATGCAGAGAACACAACAAACGCTTCCCGGGTCGCCAATATCACGGTCACCGTCAGCGGGCTTACTCCGGTGGTGGTCACCCTGACCCAGGCCGGCGTGCAGACACTGCCTGAACCGACAAACTTCCCTACAAACTTTTCCGGCTGCAACATCCGGGTACACTGGACAGATGCCACCGGAACGGTTGTCCCGACAGGATACCTTGTCCGAATGAGCACAACGGGGTTTGGAAGCATCACTGCACCTGTTGACGGAACGCCTGTAGCAGACAACACCTTTGACAGGAATGTCGCTGCCGGGGTGCAGGAAGTCTGGTACAAGAGCCTCCTGCCCAATACCACCTACTTCTTTAAGATCTATGGTTACACGGGAACCGGTTCTGTCATCGATTACAAAACCGATGGTGAAATCCCCATGATCCAGGAGTCCACCTATTCGTGCTCTAATTAAGCTGTTCCGGAAGGCATAAAAAAAGGAAGCCACCTTTCCGTGGTGGCTTCAATGAGCAAGACAAGTAATTTTGTTGAGTAAGATCCCAGCTGAAAAATCAGCAACAGCGGGCGTTACAGAAGTACAGGCACCGGTATTGATAACCTGGTCTGGTTCGGAAATATCGTCACATACACAAGAAGTGAAAGTGTTAAGACGCTTGCAATAATTATCGTGGTTGCGTTCATGGTTTCGTGTTGTTTGTGTTTGACAGGATCAAAGATAGTTCACACCGCCGGGTCCGGACAGCGTTTTTCTGTTGAACCGGTAAAAGTCCCGACGAATGCCCGGTAAAAATCGGCGACCGGGATAAATTCCGTAGGGGCGGGTCGCAACCCGCCCGTACAGGATGATTTATTTGTGATTTGTGAGGAATAAGGTAATTTAGCTGATGATGAGAACATTCGCTATTCTTTTGATCGTTGTACTTATGGCATCATGCAAGCCGAAGGTGCAGCAGGATCAGGTTCTGGCGTCGCTGGACAAAGAGACGCTGCTTCCGGCGCTTTTCAAGGCACCGGTTAACAACGGATGGTGCGTTTGGAAGCCAGGGACGACAAAAGAGGATTCCATGAATGTTTCAGAGGACGGGTTATGCCATACCCGGATCGACACTATCCTTTACTATACTGAAGGGGGAAACCAAAAAGCCGTAGCCCTTATCGGCACCTGGGAATGGGAGGGCGGGTCACCTG